>BNJV01000799.1_pt1:175000-190943 | contig 190943 bp, 233 predicted proteins | sample 8540591 | NCBI WGS metagenome assembly BNJV01 (sample SAMD00202457, study PRJDB9452) | human saliva metagenome | host: Homo sapiens | reverse complement strand
CGATAGGTTTTGATGAATAAATGGATAATAGTAGATAAATAAAGCACGCCATACACAACCCTGCATGGCGTGCTCATTTATGTGTTCTATATGTTTCCCCACTATTCTTCAGCGAAGGGAAAGTACTCTTTTTCTGTATTTCTGAGCCTTTTAAGACTTGCGACAACCGTCTCTTATATAACCACGGCAGTACTCAGAACAGGTGACCATGAGCATAGATCCACCCTGTCCGACAGTCTCTATAATCGAGGTCAATACCAACGATAGCGTTAGCACCAAGTGCTTCTGCATGTTGCTTCATTTCTTGAATAGAGGTTTCTTTGCCTTCGCGCAGCCCTTTTCATAGGCTTCACTGCGTCCTCCGATGAAGTCCCTGATGCCGGCAGGAAGTCTTTTTAGGAAGTTAGCACCGATAATTGTTTCTCCTGTGACAATTCCTTTATACTCTTTGATAGGACGACCTTCAATGGTTGGGGTTGTTGTGATAATCATAATCTTTGTCAGTATTAATAATATAAATTGATATGTGAACTTATTACTTGATGTCTTACAAATACATGACAAAGATAATAAAAATTCTATGTGAGACGCATCATGGCTGACAATAATTTTTGTAATTTTTGCATCATTAAGATATAAACAACGGCATTATGCAAGACTTAGTAATTTACAATACACTGCATCGTAAGAAGGAACTCTTCCAGCCGATTGCAGCTCCTAACGTAGGAATGTATGTCTGTGGACCAACTGTTTATGGCGATCCACACCTCGGACACGCACGTCCTGCTATCACCTTTGATATTCTTTTCCGCTATCTTAAACACATAGGGTACAAAGGTTCGTTATGTTCGTAACATCACGGACGTAAAGTACATTGGAGCATGATGCTGACGAAGGTGATGACAAGATTGAGAAGAAAGCACGTCTTGAGCAGTTGGAGCCAATGGAGATTGCGCAGCACTATACCAACCCGCTACCATGATGCTAGGCGTGTTCGCTCAACGTTCTTCCACCAAGCATTGAGCCACATGCAACAGGTCATATCATAGAGCAGGAAGAGTTAGTAAAACAGATTCTTGCCAATGGTTATGCCTATGAAAGCAATGGAAGTATCTACTTTGATGTGAGAACACGACAAGGACCACCACTATGGCGTTCTCTCTGGGCGCACATCACCGACATGATAAATAATTCCGTGAGTTGGCAGGTGTTGGTGAGATAGCGTAATCAGATTGACTTTGCCCTTTGGAAGCGTGCATGCCAGAACATATCATGCGTGGGTCATCGCCTTGGAGCGATGGTTTCCCAGGCTGGCATTGTGAGTGTACAGCGATGGGACGCAAGTATTTGGGCGATCACTTTGATATCCATGGTGGCGGTATGGACCTTATCTTCCCACACCATGAGTGCGAGATTGCGCAAGCTGTAGCCTCACAGGGTGATGAGATGGTGAAGTATTGGATGCACAACAATATGATTACCATTAATGGACGAAGATGGGTAAGTCTCTCGGCAACTTCATTACGCTTGAGCAGTTCCTTTTACTGGCGAGCATGACATGCTCCACAGGCTTACTCTCCAATGACAATTCGCTTCTTCATCCTCTCTGCTCACTATCGTGGTACAGTAGATTTCTCTAACGAGGCACTCACAGGCTGCTGAGAAGGGATATGAGCGTTTGATGAATGGTATTGAAGACTTGGCACGCATTCAGCCTGCGCTGCTGCGTCAGATGAGAATACAAAGAAGTTTGTTGCAGGCTTCCGTCAGAAGTGCTATGATGCAATGAACGATGACTTGATGACGCCTGCCGTTATCTCCACTCTCTTTGAAGCTTGCCACTTGGTGAACATCCTCATCGACCACAAGGCGCAGATTTCAGCTGACGATCTCAAGGAACTTACTGAGGCAATGCAGCTCTTTGCCTTCGATATCCTTGGTCTTCAGAATGAGCGTGGAGCTACTAATGATGCTCGTGAGGAGGCTTACGGAAAGATAGTCGATATGGTTCTCGACCTTCGTGCAAAGGCGAAAGCAGAGAAGAACTGGGCTGTTAGCGACCAGATTCGTGATGCTCTTGCTGAGGCTGGCTTCCAAGTTAAGGACACCAAGGACGGTGTTACGTGGAAAACTTGACCGATAAGGTGCAGGTTCTTTCAGTCCCAACTCTGTTAAAGGCAACCCGCTGAAATTAGCATGGTGTGAGTGGTGGATACTTCTATCTGCCTGTAAATATCAACAAAACAAAGGACAGTTATTCCAGTGTTTGTACCAGTGATGCGATTCACTATACACGGAATAGCTGTCCTTTGTATTATTCTTTCTTGTCAAGTTGATATGCCCTTGCCAAAGAACTCACTCTTTCTCGAAAATTAAAAGCCTGATTTGCCCTTTGTTTTGACACACTTTTAAAAGCATTACACGAAGTTTGTTTACAAAAGTTCTGGTAGTCTTTTTAGTCTATGATAAGCCCTCTCTTTGCAAATTATTTTTCACGAAAAATATTTCTTTTTCATGAAGAAAAATATTTATTTTCGTGAAAAATAAATTCTTCTTTTCGTGAAAATAATTTCTTTTTGTATGAAAGTAAAATCAGTAAAAGGTTAGTTTCTAAGTTTTAGAGTTTGGTTTTACCTTTTTATTCCTTTGCTTTTTGCATTTTAAAAACTGAGTAAAGTTACCTTGTTTTTGCAGTTTATTATATTCGTTATAATGAACATAATGTCCCCTTTTTGTCATCTTTAGAGGTACTGTTGTTATACCGCACGCATCGTGTTGATGGTTCGCACGAATGGTGTTGTTGGTTCGCACGAATGGTGCGGATGGCTAAACACCTCGCAATCAGGCTATTAATGTGGAATTAATTTAATGTCAGAAAAAGAGTTGTATTACGTAAAAGTAACTAACATTATTTGGTTAGAGGAGGTTTGTTTTATCAAAGGTGATACCATAGAGGTAACTACAAAAGATGCAGCAATAGAGCTATTCTTTTTCACTTTTATTAGATAGCAATATTATAAAAAGATTAGCAAAACTTTTAGAAGTTTCTTTCTCTGTTTCACATTTTGTTGTATATCTTTGTATTGTTAACGAAAGAACTTTAACTAAAAAACAATAAAATGAATTATGAAAAAGATTAATGTACTCATGTTGATGATGCTAATGTTGTTGATTGGCATCGTCTCCGGTAAGTGCTAAGAAAAAGGAATTCAAACCTTTACCATGCGTCCTTACGCTCAAAGATGGTAGCAAAGTGTCAGGTTATTTGGTTGATGTAAAGAATGCAAAGGTTATGGCAAGTGTGTATGGGCAGGTAGTTATTAATATGCAGACATTGTTTATCTCACCTACACCAACGGGTAAGGGAACAAAGTATGTAGCTGATGATGCAAAAGAAATGGAGTTAACAGTAGATGGAAGCAACGTAAATACTTGTCTTTATATGCATGCAAGATATTAACGTTACCTAAAAATTTGAAGCCAACAAATCATCGGTACTTTTGGGAACTGGTTTATGAGGGAAAAGAAGTACTTGGTTTTTTATCTCCAACAGTATGGTATAGTAGTTCATGGACAACATTTTATACTGAAGAGTCATGGGCTTATACTTATTGTCTTAAAGGTGACGAAGTTGTTGTGACTTATTATGTTCCTGAAACAGGAATACGTCTGGCTGCGAAGAAAACACTTCGTGCTTGTTTTGATCGTTTCCCAAAGATGGATGAGTACTTGCAGAGTGATGGATTCTCACTGAAAGATATGAAGAGACACCCTCTTGATTTGCTGAAAGTGTTGGAACGTAAAATAAAGTAATAGCTTTGTCTCTTTGTGTGCTAAGGTCAATGAACAATGAGAAACTGATGATAGCTAATAAAATAAAAGGTGCGCTTTTGAGAGTCAAAGGCGCACCTTTTATATGTTAGAAGCGTATCTAATACTTAAACGAACTGCCTCCTAAGAACTCTCTCAGTAGGGAGGTTGGAGGGAGATTGCGGAAAGGTAGTGGTGCGAAATACTTGAGGAAACTTGCGCAGACGATAGGCTTCAGCATATTCCTCACAGTTTCTCTGGGCACTTGTTCTAACACTTCTTCCGCCTGCGGTTTGATGACAGCAAGCTCAAAGAGAAGGGCAGTGTTGAAACATTACATCAGCCTGCTCTTGATAAGGGAAAATCCACTTGTTCTCACCAGCACGTACACTTGGCCAGCGGTGGATTGTTTCCTGTGCAGAACAACCACGATATTTATAGTCGCGAACAATACGACGAAGTAGTCGATTGTCGGTTGTTGGGGATATAGTTATGGTCGTCTAACAGGATTGTAGTGAGGGCAGATGCGTAGATTTTAAACTTCTTGTCGTCTGCAATCTGCTCTGTCAGTGCAGGGTTGAGCGCATGAATACCTTCCACAAGTAGTATGTTATTCTCTCCAAGATGTAAAGTTTTATTTACCGCTCTTTTCACTCATTCCGGTTTGGAAATTATACTTTGGTAATTCCACCTCTTCACCACGGAAAAGAGCATTAAACTGCTCATTGATAAGTGGGATATTCAGTGCATAGATACTCTCGTAATCAAGTTCTCCGTTCTCATCTTTTGGTGTTTCAGTCCTGTTAACGAAGTAGTCATCTAAGGAAATCTGTACTGGTTTCACACCACTTGCTAATAGTTGGACAGAAAGACGTTTGCAGAAAGTTGTCTTACCACTCGAAGATGGACCAGCTATGAGTACTACCTTTATCTCTTTTCGTGCAGCAATCGTATCGGCAATCTGTGATATCTTCTTTTCTTGCAGAGCCTCACTGACATTAATAAGGTCGGTTGCCAGTCCATTCTTTACCGCTTCATTGAAGTCGCCCACCGTCTTAATGCCTAAGATACTTTGCCATCTATGATGCTCTTTGAACACCTCGAACATCTTGTCTTGACGTATTAATTCACCTAATTTAGAAGGGTCTTGTGTAGAAGGAATGCGCAAGAGGACTCCATCAAAGTAAGGCTCCAACCCAAAGAGATGAAGTTGACTCGTATTGGTAAGCATCGAGCCATAGTAATAATCCTTATAATCGTCAAGCACATAATAGACACAATAAAGGCTACCGCTGCTTTTAAGGAGCTTAGCCTTTTGTATATCGCCTAATTCAGTGAACATCTTTACAGCCTCCTCGGTTGTTGTTTCGTAACGCTGGATAGGCATCTTAGCGTCGATAATCTCCTGCATTCGTGTACGGATACGGTCAACATCCTCTGTTGTAATCTCATGTCCGAGCTTTAAGTTACAGTAATAACCATTTGAAACAGGGATGTCTATGACCACAGAACTGGTGGGGTAGAGGTCGTGAACAGCCTTACAGAGAACGAGGAAAAGCGAGCGGGTGTAAGTGCGAATACCTGATGGTGTAAGTAAATCGAGGAACTCTACATCCTTATTATGATAGACACGATAATGGAGTCCTTCCACCTTATTATTTACTTTTGCACTCACTGGTCCATAAGGCATTTGAAGATTAATTTCTTTATAAATGTCAGAAAGTGTACTTCCAATTGGGACTTCTTGAGTTTTTTTATTATTTTTGCAACGGATATGCAGTACTTGTCTCATAATCATTGATGGTTAAAATTATGTCAGGGAACAATATTGTCCTTTGGTAAATAGGATTGTAAAGTTAGGGAAAGTTTTGCAAATATCCAAGAAACAGACATCACAAATTAAGTTATTATATGTCGATTTGGATTTTCTTTAAGCTCATTGGTGCATTAGCTTTGCTGATGTTCGGAATGAAGGCAATGAGTGAGGCACTGCAGAAATGGCAGGTCCGCAGTTGCGCCACATCCTTGGTGCAATGACAACTAATCGTTTTACGGGTATTCTTACGGGTACATTCATCACAGCTGCCGTACAGTCGTCAACTGCAACTACTGTAATGACAGTCAGTTTTGTGAATGCTGGATTGCTGACATTGGTGCAAGCCATCTCTGTTATCATGGGAGCGAACATTGGAACGACGCTGACGGCATGGATTATGTCGGCTGGTTTTTCGTTTAACATTACTGATTTTGTATGGCCAGCATTCTTTATTGGTATCGTACTGATCTACTCTAAGAGGCGTAAACTCATTGGTGACTTCCTCTTTGGTATCTCATTTATGTTCTTGGGATTGGGAACCCTACGTCAGACAGGTATTGATATGGACCTTGCGCACAATCAGGCTGTACTCGATTTCTTTAGTAACTTCGACCCGCAAAGCTTCATCACAACTATCGTTTTCCTACTTATCGGTAGTGTGCTGACCATGTGTGTGCAGAGTTCTGCAGCCATTATGGCTATCACGATGATTCTTTGTTCAACGGGAGTATTGCCTATTTATCAGGGTATTGCACTCGTAATGGGTGAAAATATCGGTACAACTGTAACTTCAAACCTTGCTGCTTTGACAGCAAACACGCAGGCTCGCCGAGCTGCTATGGCTCACATGGTGTTCAATGTCTTTGGTGTTCTCTGGGTATTATGTGTTTTCCATCCTTTTATCAATATGGTATGCGATTGGGTGGGTTATGATGTAAATATGCCAAAGGGTGCGCCTGGTTTTGCGGCTAATGCTGCCAAACTAAGTTTTGTGCTTGCTGCTTTCCATACCACCTTCAACCTTGCCAACACAGCTATCCTCGTTGGACCAATCAAGTATTTAGAGAAGCTTGTCTGCATTATTATCAAACCAAAGGCAAACAAGGACGAAGACGAGTTTCGTCTGCACTTTATTCAGGTTGGTATCATGAAGACTCCGGAGCTTTCTGTGCTTGAGGCTTCAAAGGAGATAAAGTCGTTTGCTGAGCGTATTCAGCGTATGTTTGGTATGGTTCGTGAGCTACTTGGCGAGAAAGATACAGATAAATTCACCAAACTCTATAGTCGTATTGAGAAGTATGAAGGTATTTCTGATAATATGGAGATAGAAATAGCGAAGTATCTCGACCAAGTTTCTAATGCTCACTTGAGTGATGAAACCAAGGAGAAGGTACGCTCTATGCTTCGTGAAATCTCTGAGTTGGAGAGTATCGGAGATGCTTGTTATAACATTGCTCGTACTTGCAGCCGTCTTATCAATAGTAAGGAAGACTTTACACAGGAGCAGTATGACCACATGCATCAGATGTTTGAGTTGACAGATGATGCTCTGACACAGATGAATCGTATTCTTGTTGGTCACCGTCAGGACAACGATGTGAACCGTTCGTTCAATATTGAAACCGAGATTAACAACTACCGCAACCAGTTACGCTCGCAGAATATCAACGATGTGAACGACCATAAGTACACCTATGCAGTAGGAACAATGTACATGGACATCATTCAGGAGTGCGAAAAATTAGGCGACTATGTAGTCAATGTTGTTGAGGCTCGTATGGGTGTTCGACAGCAAGACGCATAAAATTTTGAGTATGATTAAACAAGATAAAGGCAGGGGCATCAATCTGTGTCCTTGCCTTTACTATATCATGACTTCCATCTCTTGAATGCTTATAGTATCACCACTTGACGGGTTCTAACATTCGGTTGCACTTTCATTAACCACATAGAGCAGTTCATTTAATCTTCAACACATTTGGTGTTCGCCATTCGCACAACATGTGTTCACCATCAACACAACATGTGCGGAGCGTCCGCACGATAACTATTAGGGACCGAAAGACCAGTTAAGGACATCATTGCCGATTTCGATAAGCCATTAACTCCTCACAACTCAAAGCATAGAGATGGGTACTCCATGTGTATTTTTTGTTTCGTCAATAACGAAGATACTATGCAGACTTCCTATACAATTAATCGTACCAAGCGTGTTGAGCATGAATTGTTGATAGCTTTTCATGTCATGCGCATAGACTTTAATAAGAAAATCGTAGTCACCACTGGTGTTATAACACTCTGTTATTTCCTCAAGATTCTGCACAACGTCCATAAACTCTTGTATGAGTTCTTGAGAGTGTTGTTTCAGTCTGATATTACATAATACCATAATACCATTGCCAACCTTACGAGGATTCAGAACTGCCATGTATCTTTCTATATAGCCATCACGCTCCAATCGCTTCTGTCGCTCAAACGTGGGAGAGGTTGAAAGGTGGAGTTTTGCAGCTAATTCTTTTACCGTAAGATCGGAGTTGTGCTGTAGAATACGTAGGATTTTACGGTCGGTTTCATCTAAAGTCTCATTATTGTTCATTTCGTTATATTTTGTTTTTGCAGAATATTATTCTACTGTTTGTTTGAAATATGGGGTAAAGATAGTATATTTTTCTGAATTATACAGTAAATTTTGATAGTAAATGATTTTGTTATATCTTTGCAATTGAACTCAAGAATAAAAACAATAAAGCAAATAATGATATGAAAAGGAATCTTGAAACTATATGTATTCATGGTGGTTGGCAACCTAAAAAAGGTGAACCTCAGCAGCTACCCATTTATCAGAGTACAACTTTTAGATATGAGACCAGTGAACAAATGGCACGTTTGTTTGACTTGGAGGATAGCGGTTATTTCTATACTCGTTTGGCAAATCCTACCAATGATGCTGTAGCCAAGAAGATTGCAGCCCTTGAAGGTGGTGTTGGTGCGGTACTGACTTCTTCTGGTCAGGCTGCCAACTTCTATGCAATATTTAATCTTTGTGGAGCTGGTGACCATTTCGTGACATCCAACACTATCTATGGCGGAACGTATAATCTCTTTGGTGTAACACTGAAGAAGTTGGGTGTTGAGTGTACTTTCATTGACCCAGAGTGGGACGATGAAAAGATTGAGGCAGCCTTTCAACCAAATACAAAATGTTTCTTTGGTGAGACGATTTCTAACCCAGGCGGTAAGGTGTTTGACATCGAGCGCTTTGCAGGAATTGCTCATAAGCATGGTGTACCACTGATAGTTGACAATACATTTGCTACACCAATCAACTGTCGTCCTTTTGAGTGGGGTTGTGATATCGTCACTCATTCTACAACAAAGTATATGGATGGACATGCCTCACAGGTTGGTGGTGTTGTTATCGATTCTGGTAACTTTGATTGGGAAGCATATAGTGAGAAGTTCCAGGGATTGACCACTCCTGATGAGAGTTATCATGGACTTGTTTATACGAAGTCGTTTGGTAAATTGGCATATATAACGAAGCTCGTTACTCAGTTGATGAGAGACCTCGGAAGTATACCTGCACCGCAGAATTCATATTTGCTTAATATTGGTCTTGAGACCTTGCACCTTCGTATGAGGCAGCATTGTGATAATGCACAGAAGGTGGCAGAGTGGTTGGAAAAGAATGAGAAGGTGGCATGGGTGAATTATTGTGGTCTTCCTTCCGATAAGTATTACGCTTTAGGACAGAAGTATCTTCCAAATGGTTCGTGTGGTGTCATAGCCTTTGGTTTGAAGGGTTCACGAGAAGACGCCATCAAGTTTATTGATAGCTTAGACTTTGTTTCTATTGTCACTCACGTAGCTGATGCACGTACTTGTGTTCTGCATCCGGCAAGTCATACTCACCGCCAGTTGACAGACGAACAACTCCGTGAGGCTGGAGTAGCACCAGACTTAATCCGTCTTTCTGTAGGTATTGAGAATGTAGATGACATCATCGCAGATCTTGACCAGGCATTGAAGTAATCCAAACATAAGGATATAATAAAGGACACCCAATAACTGAGTGTCCTTTTTTATTTTATAATTTTATAAAACATCCTCCCCGTAAACAGTTCATTCCTTACCCCCTTTTCAGTACTCCCTCTCCTTTCGGAGAGGGGTAGGGGTGAGGCTCCTTTCTTTTTCCTTTCGGAGAGGGGGCGGGGGTGAGGCTTTTTTACCCCATCACCCTCACTACTTCCACTGACCTTTCAAGCCATTCTTCCATCTGCTTGTAATCCTTCTTCTCCCATACATCTTTGAAGTCCATAAACTCATGGGCAAGACGACTTTCATAGGCGTTACGTCGATAACTGGTTAGTTTTCCTTGTTTCATGATTTCTACACTACCAAACTCGTTGGCGGGTGTTGGGATATGTATCCACCCTTTTTCTCCTTGTATGAGAATGAATGATGGGCTACTTGAATCCTTTGCTGCAGTACAGGTCGCCGTCATCGTAGGATAGGAGAGTACCATTACACCTGAGGTATCAATGCCATTGTGACCTCGGTTAGCAAAATATTGTGTTGCGGTAGGTTGTCCGAAAAGACCGATGACAATATTTATATTGTAGACATTGAGGTCGTTCAGCGCACCACCCCCTAATTCAGGGTTGAATGCAGGGGCAATATCTCCTTGTAAATAGCGTTCGTACTTACTTGAATATTGTGAGAAATTACACTGTACAAAGTGAATGGGACCAATCTTCTTTAGGCTATCTTTGACCATGCGGAAGTTAGGCGTATGAATAGGAGAGATAGCTTCAAAGAGGTAGAGCTTTCTTTCTCGTGCCATTGTTGCAAGCTCTTCTGCTTCGGAAACCGTGAGGGTGAAAGGCTTTTCTACAATTACATTCCTACCAGCCTCTAATGCCATACGCGTAAATTCGTAATGGGCATTGTTGACTAAAGCGATATAAACGAAGTCAGCTTTGTCTTCTTTTAGTAATTGCGCATAGTCGGTATATATACGTCCAATATGATTCATCTTCGCAATAAGTTCTGCTTTTTCCTCATTGCTATGTGAGAATATACTGGTGATTTCTATCCCTTTGACTTCTGTCTTGAGTAGTGAGATAACTTCTGTAGCTATCATCCCTGTCCCTACAATACTAATCTTCATCTTTTCTATAGCTTTTTAAGAGCATGTTCTATGGGCTAATTTTCTATGGGATAAGCCTATAGAATGTGCTTTGTTACTTTCCTTATACAACAAAAGTAGGGAATGTTTTGGAAATAAAAGGGGAAATGACTATTTTTGTTGTCTCTTAACAAGCATTAGTTGATATGAATAATAAAAATTTTTCATTCCTTTTAGCATCTCTTTTGTTTATAACTACTATGGCTGGATGCAAAGGTGAGAAGGCATCAGCTGCGGAGAAAGTGAAGGACTCTGTGACTTCTCCTTCTTTGATAGCTGACTCTGTTGTAAAAAAGAAAGACGTACCATTGGTGGTTGATTCTATTGGTAAGTCTTATAGTACAAAGAAGGGTGACGTTGATCTTGCTTATTCCTTCCCTGTGTCTGGTCCTCAACCGCTGGTCGATTCTCTCCGTGCTTACCTCTCATCTGAGTTGGTATGGATTGGGGATGACTATAGTGATGAGGGTGTAGAGTCTAAACCTTATAGCAATATTGCAGATGGTAAGGGAATGATAAACTACTATGCTAAGAATGCTTATAAGAGTATAAGCAAAACTTTAGAAGAAATTGATGACCCAGATGTGGCTTGGAAACCTGAAATTTCTAAGTTTATAATGAAGCTAAATGAAACGGATCGTTATGTTACGTATTATTCTTCTTTTTACACATATTCAGGTGGTGCACATGGAATGGCTTCAGAATATGGGGCAACTTTCGACAAGAAGACGGGTGTTATGCTGCGGAATGTATTGAGTCCGAAGGATATAAAAGCACTTCAACCTATCCTTAGAACTGGTGTTGAAAGCTATTTCAGAGGGTGGTATGAAAAAGAGAATGATGTTGAAAGCCGTGTAAAGGAAGATATGGATGGGCTCTCTCTTGAGAATGGTATTATCCCATTACCAGGAAATGGTGTTTATCTTTCTCCAGAGGGTGTGGTGTTTATCTATGGATTCTATGAGATTGGTGCTTATGCTATCGGAATGCCTACCTTTACTGTTCCTTATAAGAAGATAGGAAAGTTCCTTTCGCCTGAGGCAAGACGCCTTGCAGGGATTAAGTAACTTCTGTAAGTTGGATTGAATTATATTTGGCTTTGAAGTTGAGAAATGACTTTTCATTAGCTCTTTTCACTGACTATTCTCTCTTTTGAAGGGAATAGTCAGTGTTTTTATTGGTGCATCAACCAAACAAATCCTTTTGCAATTCTGACTCCGTTGTCTTGGAAATGGTTGCCTTCATTCCATTCCATCTTACAATTGACACCTTTATCTTTGAATATTTGTTCTTGGCGAAGGATGTCTTTACTGATAGTTGACATCATTTTTGTTTTTGTTTTCTCTTCTTTGTCGCCAAGGCTGAGATATGCGTGTTCTACTTGTGGCTGGTGGGAGTTGGCATAGTCTAACCAACCTGTATACCATGCTGAAGGGGATGCTGAGACAATTCCATGGAAAGGAACATTCTGTTGATAACTTACCCAAAGACTAAAAAGGCCTGCTAATGAATATCCGCCTAAGATGGTATTGCTTTTGTTGAGCTCTAAAGCAAATTGTGTCTTTAAGGTCGGGATAAGTTGTTCTATTATATATAATAAGGTGGAATGAGCGCCATCACCAAAGGGAACCTTTCCAAATACAGGGGGAGCAGGCCAAGGGGTTAGCTCGGCATTCCATTTATTTATACGAATAGCAATATGTATGAATGGTGTCTGCGAGTTGTCTTCTATATAGGTGATTTGTCGCTCCAACTCCTCTGTGTCATTACTGTCAACGGGCTGAATAATGAAAAACTTTGCGTTTTCTTCGCTATGTAGGATGCAAGTATGCTCTCCAATCTTAACAATCTCCTTTTTATGTCTCATTCTTTTTAAATCTTATTTTAGGGTGCAAAAATAATCATTTTTAAGCAAATTAGTTGATTTGGGTCAATTTTAAATAAAAAAGTTCATTTCTTGAAAAAATAATCTTCAAAACATTTGGTGGGAACGGAAATTCTGTATACCTTTGCATCCGCTTTACAAAACAAGCCACCTGGCAAGTTACTTAAAGCAGTAAAGAAAGAGTTCTTTGAAAAGATTTACATAAACAGAGAAGTAGTACAAGAAGCGTCTGTTTGGTTTTATACCAAATGGATGGGTAAAAGAAACGAACCGATCAATTTATTGTCCCTGCTTTTGAGGCACCGCCTCAAAGCTGAAGGAACAAAAGAAAAGGTGCTTTTTACTTGATACTTTTAGGATAAGCGTTCTGAAACAGAGATTACTCGGTGAAGCGTTTGGGTTAACATGGTATCCATTATCATTTATCACCCATCACTTATCACCAAAACATATTTTACAATGGAGAGTTTGATCCTGGCTCAGGATGAACGCTAGCTACAGGCTTAACACATGCAAGTCGAGGGGAAACGGCATTGAGTGCTTGCACTCTTTGGACGTCGACCGGCGCACGGGTGAGTAACGCGTATCCAACCTTCCCATTACTGTGGGATAACCTGCCGAAAGGCAGACTAATACCGCATAGTCTTCGATGACGGCATCAGATTTGAAGTAAAGATTTATCGGTAATGGATGGGGATGCGTCTGATTAGCTTGTTGGCGGGGTAACGGCCCACCAAGGCTACGATCAGTAGGGGTTCTGAGAGGAAGGTCCCCACATTGGAACTGAGACACGGTCCAAACTCCTACGGGAGGCAGCAGTGAGGAATATTGGTCAATGGACGGAAGTCTGAACCAGCCAAGTAGCGTGCAGGATGACGGCCCCTATGGGTTGTAAACTGCTTTTTGTATGGGGATAAAGTTAGGGACGTGTCCCTATTTGCAGGTACCATACGAATAAGGACCGGCTAATTCCGTGCCAGCAGCCGCGGTAATACGGAAGGTCCAGGCGTTATCCGGATTTATTGGGTTTAAAGGGAGCGTAGGCTGGAGATTAAGTGTGTTGTGAAATGTAGACGCTCAACGTCTGAATTGCAGCGCATACTGGTTTCCTTGAGTACGCACAACGTTGGCGGAATTCGTCGTGTAGCGGTGAAATGCTTAGATATGACGAAGAACTCCGATTGCGAAGGCAGCTGACGGGAGCGCAACTGACGCTTAAGCTCGAAGGTGCGGGTATCAAACAGGATTAGATACCCTGGTAGTCCGCACAGTAAACGATGGATGCCCGCTGTTGGTACCTGGTATCAGCGGCTAAGCGAAAGCATTAAGCATCCCACCTGGGGAGTACGCCGGCAACGGTGAAACTCAAAGGAATTGACGGGGGCCCGCACAAGCGGAGGAACATGTGGTTTAATTCGATGATACGCGAGGAACCTTACCCGGGCTTGAATTGCAGAGGAAGGATTTAGAGATAATGACGCCCTTCGGGGTCTCTGTGAAGGTGCTGCATGGTTGTCGTCAGCTCGTGCCGTGAGGTGTCGGCTTAAGTGCCATAACGAGCGCAACCCCTCTCTTCAGTTGCCATCAGGTTAAGCTGGGCACTCTGGAGACACTGCCACCGTAAGGTGTGAGGAAGGTGGGGATGACGTCAAATCAGCACGGCCCTTACGTCCGGGGCTACACACGTGTTACAATGGCCGGTACAGAGGGACGGTGTAATGCAAATTGCATCCAATCTTGAAAGCCGGTCCCAGTTCGGACTGGGGTCTGCAACCCGACCCCACGAAGCTGGATTCGCTAGTAATCGCGCATCAGCCATGGCGCGGTGAATACGTTCCCGGGCCTTGTACACACCGCCCGTCAAGCCATGAAAGCCGGGGGTGCCTGAAGTCCGTGACCGCAAGGATCGGCCTAGGGCAAAACTGGTGATTGGGGCTAAGTCGTAACAAGGTAGCCGTACCGGAAGGTGCGGCTGGAACACCTCCTTTCTGGAGAGGATGCTTATTAGTTGATTTATTTGATAAGTATTTAAGTATACATGTCAAGAAGTTAACGGTAATCAAGGAAATAAAAGAACCTTTGGTTCGTTTTTCTTCTTGTACTCACTGCACTCTGTATTATATAAATGTAGGAGTTTAGAGTTTAAGGCTCACATAAAGGTTCAAGCCCTTATCCTCCACCACGCTGTCTTCTGCTTCTGAAGCACTGCCTCAGAACACAGAGATTAACAGCACAAGATCTTTGACATATTGACACAAGCAAGACTGTAATGTAGAACTATTCTTTCTATAATGGGAAGAATTAGCATTCTAATTATTGAAGAAAAAACTTCAAATTCTTTAGAATCACACAACAGCTGAAAGTATGAGCTACATTCTTTGTAAGCAATTACAAAGAAGGCGAAGAAAGTAAGAAAGGGCGCATGGCGGATGCCTTGGCTCACGGAGGCGATGAAGGACGTGATAAGCTGCGATAAGCCTTGGGTAGGTGCAAATAACCTTTGATCCAAGGATTTCCGAATGGGACAACCCAGCAGGTTGAAGACCTGTTATCACTGCATTAGTAGTGAGGCGAACGAAGGGAACTGAAACATCTTAGTACCTTTAGGAAGAGAAAAATAAATAATGATTCCCCTAGTAGTGGCGAGCGAACGGGGAATAGCCCAAACCTGCTTTGTGGCAACGCTTAGCAGGGGTTGTAGGACCACGCTGTCGTACTTAGATTGTGAGAAGAATGTTCTGGAAAGAACAATCATAGAGGGTGATAATCCCGTATTCGAAGCATGACGAGACGTAGTGGTATCCTGAGTAACGCGGAACACGTGAAATTCTGCGCGAATCTGCCGGGACCATCCGGTAAGGCTAAATACTCCCGTGAGACCGATAGTGAACGAGTACTGTGAAGGAAAGGTGAAAAGCACTCCGATGAGGAGAGTGAAATAGTTCCTGAAACCATGCGCCTACAAGCGGTCGGAGCCGCGTAAGCGGTGACGGCGTGCCTTTTGCATAATGAACCTACGAGTTACCATGTCTGGCAAGGATAAGCGTCATGAGACGCGCATCCGCAGTGAAAGCGAGCCTGAATAGGGCGTCGAGTCAGATGGGGTAGACGCGAAACCAAGTGATCTACACTTGCCCAGGTTGAAGTCCGGGTAACACCGGATGGAGGACCGCACGGATAAGCGTTGAAAAGCTTCCCGATGAGGTGAGTGTAGGAGTGAAAGGCCAATCAAACTTGGAGATAG
>BNJV01000799.1_pt1:0-172500 | contig 190943 bp, 233 predicted proteins | sample 8540591 | NCBI WGS metagenome assembly BNJV01 (sample SAMD00202457, study PRJDB9452) | human saliva metagenome | host: Homo sapiens | reverse complement strand
TTTTTTGTTGGGTGATGGGTATTGGGTGTTAGGTGTTGATGAAGTGTTGGTAGGACAGAAGCTGCAATATTATATTGGGCTAATTGGGCTAATTGGGCTGATAAGGCTAATAGCGCTCAAAGGCTAATAAAGCTAATAGGGCTTATTATCCTAATAGGTAAATAGGGCTAATTGGTTACATAAGACAAATATGACTTAAAAGTGGTATTTAGTCACTTGAATTTAGTGGGGTAATTATTTTAATTAATTTGTTATTTGCTGTCACTACTGTCATCTATATTTGCTTCTTAATTTGTTTGGTAATAGATAATTTTACGAAGTGTTAAAAAAATGAAAGCAAGTAAAAGTAAAAACTAAAATTAGTTATTAACTGGGTCTTTTATTACATTGCAAATTTATTTTTATTTTTGAGCACTAAAAAGGTGTTTTTATTGATTAAAGCTCTTATGATAATATTTTATGTGTTTAAGCGTTATAGTGTTTAGGTTATTATAATTTGTTTTTTATTTATTGATTTAGGATGGAAGGAAAGAATATATTAGAAAATGGGTTGAATTATGATGCTCATAAGACTTTAGGGGAACAAGACGAAGAGATTGTTTTGAATGACTCTTACTCTCTTATTGATGATAGAGATTCTCTTGATAAGGGTAGTGATGCTAATCGTAAAGAAGAAGTTCGCCGACAAAGAAGGGAGAAAGAAATTCGAAATTTAAAAGCATCAAAGGCTTATAAGTTTATTAGTACGGTAACAACTTTAGCCGATAAATATTTTTTAGATGCACTCTTAGGTTTAGTACCATCAGTAGGAGACCTTGTTTCATCTATTTTTGGTTTGCCGTTTATATACGTTACTTTGTTTAAGGTCAAGTCTATTCCACTCACATTGGCTGTTATCTATAACTATTTAGTAGATATATTGTTGGGAAGTATTCCTTTTTTTATTGGTGATGCTATAGATTTCTTTAGTAAAGCACACGTAAAGAACTTAGATTTAATTACACGCTATGTAGAAGGAGATAAGAAAACAATACGTCAGGTGAGGTCGAAAGCATTGCTAACAACTTTTCTTATTATCATTCTTAGTGTAATTATTTATTTTGTCTTTAGGTTATTGATAGGCGTTACGGAATGGACGTGGACTTTACTAATAGACATGTTTAAGTGGTTGATAGGACAATTCTAACTAATTAAAATAGTTTATAAGGATAACATTTGGAAATCAATTATAAAAGAAGACCCTGCTAATGAGCACTAATTTGTCATTAGTAGGGTCTACTTATATAGTCCTGAGAACCGTGATTATTTACAATAGAAGATTAAATCCTTAGGAATCTTCACCCATTTATTATTAACCACAATCTTCATCGTGCTACCATCAAGTCTTGTTAGCGTGTAGGTACCATTTGAATTATGCTTTAGTTCGGCTTTGAGATCTTCACTACCATAGTCATTGATGATGGTTAAGATAGCCTTTCTCCCTTTTATGGTAGCATCAGAGATAATCCACTTACGAGTATCACGTACTGCACCAAAGTAGCCTGGAACCTCTCCGAATATCTCTTGTCGTGGTACGGTAATATTGTTATGATAGAAATCAATATCCATCCACACTTGAAATTCATCATTCACAAGATGCGCTTTAAAGATAGAGTCAATATTCTGTGCTATCTTTCCTGTTTTTGAAGGAGAAGTTTCTGTCTTTGTAGTGGATAAGTTGCTTTGAGCGGCTATGTTGGTTGAAAAAGCCAACATAGCCATTATTGTCAGTACAATCTTTTGTTTCATATCTATGAATGTTGGTTTATTGCAAAGTTAATGATTTTAATTAATTAATACTATACATTCCTCAAAAATGTACAGATTAAATTGTTGATTTACTTATTTTTGTATTACCTTTGTGGCGATATATATCAAATGTTTTAAAGGAGAAGATGTTATTTCCAGATTATATTTTTGAGACCAGCTGGGAAGTTTGTAACAAGGTCGGAGGAATTTATACTGTACTTTCAACTCGTGCAAAGACATTACAAGATAAGGTAAAGGATCGTATCATTTTCCTTGGTCCTGACTGCTGGCAAGAGACACCATCCCCTTATTTTAAAGAGGATAAGAAGTTATTTGCTGATTGGCAGCAGAAAGCAGTTTCTGAGGGGCTATCAGTAAAGGTTGGACGTTGGGATATCCCTGGGGAGCCAATTGCTATGCTTATTGATTTTCAGTCATACTTTGCTCATAAAGATGAGATTTATGGTAAGCTTTGGGAGTATTATAGAGTTGATAGTCTCCATGCCTACGGTGATTATGACGAATCTGCTATGTTTGCTTATGCTACGGCACTTGTTGTAGAGAGTTTCTATAGATTCTATCTTAGTGAGAAAGATAAGGTTGTCTTCCATGCAAACGAATGGCAAACAGGCTTGCCGCACTTGTATTACAGCATCGTTTGCCACAGATAGCATCTATCTTTACTACTCATGCAACGGGTATTGGTCGCAGTATAGCGGGCAATAACAAACCATTGTACGAATATCTCTGGGCATATAATGGTGACCAGATGGCTTCGGAGTTGAATATGGAGAGTAAGCATTCTATCGAGAAGCAGACAGCACATTATGTTGACTGCTTCACGACTGTGAGTGATATTACTGCAACAGAGTGCAAAGAGTTGCTTGATAAACCAGTAGATTTAGTTCTTCCAAATGGTTTTGAAAACGACTTTGTACCAAAGGGTGCAACCTTCACAAAGAAGCGCAAGGCAGCTCGTAAGCGTTTGCTCGACGTTGCTAATGCACTGACAGGTGACGATATACAAGATGATGCGTTAATCGTATCAACCAGCGGACGTTATGAATTCCGTAATAAAGGTATTGATGTGTTCATTGAATCAATGAACCGCTTGCGTTATGATGATAACTTGAGGAAGCAGGTTGTAGCCTTCATTGAGGTTCCATGTTGGGTAGCAGGTCCTCGTCAGGACCTTGTAGAGCGTCTCGACAGCGGCAAGCAGTTTGATACACCATTGGAGAAGCCTGTACTTACGCACTGGCTCCACAATATGGACCATGACAATGTACTGAATATGCTCAGCTCTCTCGGTATAAACAATGCAAAGGGAGATAAGGTGAAGGTCATCCTCTTGCCTTGCTATCTGACAGGTGATGATGGCATTATGAATATGAGCTATTATGACCTTGTATTGGGTAACGACCTCTGTGTCTATCCTTCATACTATGAGCCATGGGGCTATACACCATTAGAGGCAATAGCCTTTAAGGTACCTTGTATTACAACCGACCTTGCTGGTTTCGGTTTGTGGGCAAATACAGAGAAGGGAAAATATAGCGAGATAGAAGATGGTGTGAAAGTATTACATCGTACAGATTATAATTATTCAGAGGTAGCTGATGGTATTAAAGATACCATAGCCCGTTACTCTTGCTTTACGAAGACGGAGGTGAACAAGTGTCGTTCAAATGCCGAGAAGCTCTCTCGTATGGCTCTTTGGAGTGAGTTTATCATCTATTATGAGCAGGCTTACGACATAGCATTAAAGAAAGCAGCTGCAAGAAACAAGTGATAACTGCTTAGTAACAAAATAACGAATAACAGTCAAAACTATAATAAGTTATGAAAATTAAATCAGATTATTCCAACGAACCTCAGTGGAAAGAGGTAACTGTAAAGTCAACTCTGCCAAAGGAACTGGCATGTCTTGATGAGCTTGCTCACAATATGTGGTGGGCATGGAATTACGAAGCACGCAACATGTTCAAAGCTCTTGATGAGGAACTCTATGAAGAGGTTGGACATAATCCTGTCCAGCTCCTTGAGCGTCTTAGCTATGACCGTAAGGAAGCTATTGTAAAGGACAAAAAACTGATGAAGCAGGTGAATGATGTCTATAAGAAGTTCCGTACTTATATGGACGTTAAGCCTAACAAGAAGCGTGCTTCTGTTGCTTACTTCTGTATGGAGTTTGGTTTGAATCAGGCTTTGAAGATTTATTCTGGTGGTCTTGGTATCTTGGCAGGCGACTACATTAAGGAGGCTTCTGACTCTAACGTAGATTTCTGTGCTGTAGGTTTCCTCTATCGCTTTGGTTACTTCACACAGAGTCTTTCTATGGACGGCCAGCAAATTGCTAAGTACGATGCACAGAATTTCAACTCTCTTCCTATTGAGCGTGAGCTCGATGAGAACGGCAATCAGGTTGTTGTTGATGTACCTTACCGCAACTATATGGTACACGCACTTGTATGGCGTGTAAACGTTGGACGTATTAAGCTTTACTTGCTCGATACAGACAACGATATGAACTCTGAGTTCGACCGTCCTATCACTCACTCTCTCTATGGTGGTGACTGGGAGAACCGTTTGAAGCAAGAGATTCTGCTCGGTATCGGTGGTATTCTTACTTTGAAGAAATTGGGTATCAAGAAGGATATCTATCACTGCAATGAAGGTCATGCGGCACTTTGCAACCTCCAGCGTCTTTGCGACTACATTGAGAGTGGCTTGACATTTAATCAAGCTATGGAGCTTGTACGTGCCTCATCACTTTATACCGTTCATACTCCTGTACCAGCAGGTCACGACTACTTCGATGAGGAACTCTTTGGTAAGTATATGGGTGATTATCCAGCAAAGCTCGGTATTTCTTGGGATGAGTTCATCGGTATGGGTCGTACCAATCCTGATGATCACAGCGAGCGTTTCTGTATGAGTACCTTCGCTTGTAACACCTGTCAGGAGGTCAATGGTGTGTCAAAACTTCACGGTTGGGTAAGTCAGAAGATGTTTGCTCCACTGTGGAAGGGTTACTTCCCAGAGGAGAATGCTGTAGGTTATGTAACCAATGGTGTACACCTCCCAACATGGACTGCAACAGAGTGGCGTAAGGTTTACGACAAGTACTTTGATGAAAGCTTTATGAGCGACCAGAGTAACGAGTCTATCTGGCACGCAATCTATAATGTTCCAGATTCAGAAATCTGGGAGACACGTATGGCATTGAAGCAGAAACTTATCAAGTATATCCGTGATAAGTTCACCAAGCAGTGGCTCCGCAACCAGGGTGACCCAGCTAAGGTCGTTTCTATCCTTGAGCGTATCAACCCTAACGCATTGATGATTGGTTTCTGCCGTCGCTTTGCAACGTATAAGCGTGCACACTTGCTCTTCACTGACCTTGAGCGTTTGGAGAAGATTGTAAACAACCCAGAGCGTCCAGTTCTGTTCTTCTTCTCTGGTAAGGCTCACCCAGCTGATGGTGCAGGACAGGGACTTATCAAGCGTATCTTTGAGATTTCACGTATGCCACAGTTCCTCGGTAAGATTATCTTCCTTGAGGATTACGATATGCAGTTGGCTCGTCGTCTCGTTTCTGGTGTTGATATCTGGATGAATACACCAACTCGTCCACTCGAGGCAAGTGGTACATCTGGTGAGAAAGCAGAGATGAACGGTGTTGTTAACCTCTCAGTACTTGATGGCTGGTGGGTTGAAGGCTATCGTGAGGGTGCTGGATGGGCATTGCCAGAGAAGCGTACCTATCAGAACCAGGGCTATCAGGATCAGCTCGATGCAGCCACAATCTACGGTCTGCTTGAAAATGAGATAGCTCCTCTCTACTTCAATAAGAATCAAGATGGCTACTCAGAGGATTGGGTAAAGGTTGTAAAGAACTCTATTGCAACTATCGCTCCTCACTATACAATGAAGCGTCAGCTTGATGACTACTATGACAAGTTCTATGAGAGTCAGGCTAAGCGTTCTCATAAGCTCGAGGCTAATGACAATAAACTTGCTAAGGAGATTGCTCTTTGGAAGGAGTCTGTAGCAGAGCGTTGGGACAGCATTTATGTTGTTTCTAAGAATGAAGATGCACTGCAGGACATTTCTACAGGTCATAAGATTAAGGTTACTTACGTTATCGACGAGCAGGGCTTGAACAATGCTGTAGGTCTTGAGTTGGTATTCTTAAAGAATGCACCAGTTGATGACGTTAACATCCACAAGGTAATCCCATTCAAGATGGTGAAGACAGAGGGTAATCACTATACTTTCGAGGCTACTTTCGATGCAACAGAAGCAGGTGCTTATAAGTGCGCTGTCCGTATGTATCCTAAGAACGATCTCCTGCCACACCGTCAGGACTTCGCTTACGTGAAGTGGATTGGATAAGAACAGTCTAAGGACTAATCAATAATAAAAAGCCATTCCTAAGCTCTGAAAAGGGTTGGGAATGGCTTTTTCGTATTTATATGCTATTGAATTATCGCTGGACTTAATCTAATTTACAATGATAATGTGCCTTTCCCTCGATATGTTTACCATTTGTTTACCGCCTTCTGCTTACGCTTTTTTATATATTTTGCGATAACGTGAACCTATGTTGATGATTTTCTTTTCACGTTCTAACTGTGCTGTAAGTTGATAGGCGTAGGTTGTAGAAAGGTTCAGACGGCGACGGAGGTCGTTAACGGTGATTATCGGACTCTCTTCAAACAACTCTTTTAGTGCAGCGTTAACGGCTGATTTTATAGGAAGTGTGGATGTACCGTCTTTGTAGGTCTTGTTTTCAAAATCCATCTTTCCTAACGCTTCGTAAAAATCCTTATCGGGGCGGAATCTAATTTTGCGCACAGCAACATTACGGAGATGGTGACGATGCGTCTTAAGGTCTTCGTACATGTCCCCTTTAAGGGCAAGCGAGAAGAATCCAATGCCTGGTAGATGAACAGTATTCCCGCTTTTTAGCTCCTCTACTAATTCTGTTTTTAATGCCGAGATAGTCCCAAGAATGTCGGCTGTTGTAAGCGTTGTTGCTTGTTGGATATGCTGACAGATTCTCTCTATTCCCGTGACATCTTTCTTGATAGGTACGATTCTTAGTGCTTTACGTTGTGCGAGTTTACCGCTTGTTCTTAATAGTTTGTAATTTACAGTCATAGCTTTATGTTTGTAATAAGGGTTAATAATCATCTTTTTCGTGAGCCGTTAGTGTGTGAAAGGAGTCTCTATAATCACATACTTTGGGCTTAGGCAGAATTCTTTTCATGAAAAAAAGAAATTATTTACGTGAAAATAAATATTTCTTTTCATGAAGAAAAATATTTCTTTTCATGAAAATAATTCGTGATTCATGCTGCAAAGATACTGTTTCAATGGTTGCTTGGCAAGTATAAGCTATGTAGTAATCTGTGTATTTGTGCTATTTTGCGTGGGTGTAGATTTGGGATGGGGAAGTAAAAGGGTAAAAGAAAAGCTCTCAGACCAGTGAGGGTATGGTCTGAGAGCTATGGTTTGAAAGTACCCCCCTATTGATTTACTTTCCGAGTGTACTTTATAGAAGGGGGATGATAAATATATGTAATGATATAAAATACTTTTTTTACCACACGAACTTGTATTGATGGCTACCGCTTGTCATTGCAGTTGGGAAACCATTACTATTGACAGTCCATGTAAAGTTGGTTTTGTTGCCACTCTTATTAATAAGCTGTACAGGCAAGTTCTTAGTTGCTTTTCCAAGCAATCCTGCATAGTAGGCGTATTTCATTGCGCCAATGTCAATACCAAACGTTGTATTGAAGAGCATAATGTTACCCTTGTTCACTATAGGAGCTGGGGTTGTATCTGAGGTATAAGCAACTTTACAAGTGTCTTTTTTTCTTGTTGTTGTTTGTGAGACGATAGTTTTTGTCTCTATTTCAGAGATGTTGCTATCTTTATAAGTCAAAGTAATTTTTTTGTAGTCATCTGCTGAATGGATTATATTGGTCAGCTGATCATTATCGTTATAGGCGAAATACCATGTATCTTCCTTTGTATTTTCCTTTTGCTCTATCATGCAACTTCTAACAAAACCGTTGTTGTTCAGATACATTCTGTAGATCGTTGTATCTCCATTACGTTCTACTTTCATGAAGACATTTGGGACTACAATAGCACGTGTTTTTGTATTATTGTATTTAAAAGATACCATTTCATCCTTAGTCTCAATACTTGTAACTAATCCTTTTTCATTTGTTTGGATAGTCATACTGTCCACCTCTTTAGGCGTTCCATTAGTGAATACCTTTGAAAGATCAATTGTTACAGGATCTGGCAAGCCGTCAATAATCCAGTCATCATCGTTTTTGTTACTGCATGATGATAAAACAAATGTTGCACCTATTACTGCTGCAGTAAGAAGTGCGATTGTAATAGTCTTTTTCATTGTCTCGTTTTTGTGTTATAATTAGTAATTGGCACATTCTTGTCAACTCATTGGCTTGTGCTTTTGTTCTCTGTTGCAAATATATAAAAAACTTTCTTCAATGACCCGTTTCTATACTATGATTTTATTAGTTTAGGGTGAAAAAGTCAGCAATTAGCTTTTATATCATAGCTTCGCTCTGTGTTTCTTTTAGAACATTTCTTTCGATAGTCACCCGTCAATAATTCCTGTTGTAGAAAAAGCGTATGTATAGCCCGGACTTTGATAATACAATCCTGTTGATTGGTCCTGAATACGGTTTATGGGGTGTCAGAGTTATAGAGCATATCAATAGCTTCAGACATAGTACAATGTCTGTCTTTTTCATCAATAAGGCTATAAGTTCTGCACATACATCCTCTTTCATCATATTAATCTGTTCGTCAGTTAGTTTCATAATTTCTTTAGTTTTTGATATTGCTAATTCAGTTCCGAAGTAATATTGAAATGTTATACCTTGTGAGTACTTCAGTTCGTTGACGAGTTGTTCCAGACTTATCATCCTGTTTTATATCGTCGTAGTCGAAAGGTTACACCATCATCAGCGATAGGTCCATAAACAATATCATAGTTATGGCAAGGTTGTTCTATGTTGATGTCTCTGTTCTTAAGAACAAAATTAGCCCATTCCTTGCTGTATTTTTCAAAGCGCAGAATCTTTAAGCTGTTATCATCAAGTATTGTCTCATCAAATTGGTATTTATTGAGTGTAGGCTTTCCTTCAAGTAAGATTGATGTTCTTTTGTTCTGCCATGCGTTGTGCCTGCTGCTTATCGGCTGACAGATAAAGCCTTTGCCAAAGTCCTTGTATGGTTGGGACTTTGTAAGATCAATCTTGTCAATATCAATATTAGAACCATGATAGAGAATCATAGGCTTTATCATTTTAGCGCACCGCCATTCCTCTGACAGATGATAGAAATGTCAGGAATAGCATCCTCAAAGGACGTGTGCAGAACATCATAAAAAGGACATCATAGTTCATTCCCTTAAAACGCTTAAGGTAATTGTATGCCTGTCGCTGACCAAGATTAAATTTCTTGGCAAAATTCTGCTATTAAAGCGACGATGTAGCGTATTTGATTTGTTTCCTTCTTGACATACTTTTGTTCATTATATTCACGACAAATATATGAATTATTTTCCAAAATACTACTATCTGTTCACGAAAAAGTTTATAGCAATGCGGGTTAATTGGCTTGGTTGATAAGGTTCACCACCACCTTTACCATTATATCCTTTTCCTCTGTTTTGCTCTCGGCAATCATAGAGAGTGAGGGCAACTGAGGGTGTTGTCAGCAATTCGTTTTGGTGCCATCTGGACGATAGAGGATGGCATTGTTGTTTCATAAACCATAGGGAAGAGGGTGGCTCCAATACGCTTGTTTCCATCACTGAACGAGTGATTCTTAGTGACAAGATAGAGAAGCATAGCTGCTTTCTCCTCCACACTTGGATAAAAGTTCCATACCATCAAAGGTCTGATAGATTTGTCCGATAGAACTTTTTGAAGGACTCATCTTTCTCATTACCAAAGAGAACAGAGCCACCAAACTTCTGTCGAAGAACATCTATCTCGTGCATAGCATTCTCGTATGTGGCATGGAAAGGTTCTTCTTTGGTAGTCTTGGCGATATGTAATCGCTGGTAATCATAGTTGTCGAGTGTGTCGAGTGCGTAGGTATAGTTCTACAACGACGTCAAAGAGTGCGTTACTTTCATCCGTCGTCTTTGCGGGTTGTTGCTGGATGGCTCTGCCTAATACTTGTATGAGTTGGCGTAGTTCTGCAATCTGATGTTTGCGAATGTTCTCGTTGATAGCATAGCCTTTGGACAAGATATTGCTTAAGAACTGAGTTTGCCCATTGGCGGAAACGAACGCCCCTTTGGCTATGTACTCGGTAGCCTACAGATATAATTACATCAAGAGTATAATATGGGACAGGCTTTTAGCCATTAACGTGCAAAAATGCACGTTATTCTCTCGTGTTAGTTCTGCTTCTTTAAAACATTGTTTACGTGTCTTCGTATGTTTGACTCTTCTTTGTCAAAGAGTTCTGCCATTTGCTTTGTACTTAGCCACACGGTCTCCTTCCAACTTCACATCAAGTTGGGTTTACCATCTTCACTTTGATAGATGATAATTTTGTCGTTTAGATTCTCAGTCATGTTATTTAGGGTTTATAGTTGTTAGTCGATAGGCGAGGGATAGTTTAATCCCTCGTCAGTTTACGACTCATATAACGTACAGGATACCACACAGAAAGCCAGCCAACAAGGATAACTGTGAGGAAGATAGTGATGATATCTTCGGGGTGAACACTGATTGGATAAGCATTGACAACGAAGTTTCCTGCTTGATCACCGAGCTGTACAAGTCCGTATGTCTGTTGCAACCAGCAGAGTAATAAGCCGAGTGCAATACCGATAACAGCACCAGCAGCAGAAATCATTCTGCCTTCAAAGAGGAAGATACGACGTATCTGACCGTCCGTAGCACCGAGGTTGCGTAGGGTGATAACATCATTCTTCTTGTCGATGATGAGCATAGATAGCGAGCCAATGATGTTAAAGCACGCCACCACAAGGATAAACGTGAGGAAGACGTAGGCAAAGAGTTTCTCAATACGCATGATATTAAACGTATCAGCCTGCTGTCTCATAGCGGTCTAATACCTTGTAACTGTCACCGAGAAGGGTTTGTATTTCTTCCTTAGCTTTGTCAATATCGACACCCGGTTTCATGCGTAATTCAAGTGAGGTAATCTCTCCCTGTCGGTTGAAGACACGGCGTGCGAACTCGAGAGAGGTGATAATGTACCTCTGTCATACTTCATCTGCTTCACTGGAAAAAGTACTCAGGGGATATCAATGAATCCTTTACGAAGGCATCGGTAGGATTAGATGCATCGTACTGTCCCTCCGTTGTGGTGCATAGATGTGTAGATAATCCCTGCCATTCTACCCCAGTACCGAGGTCTTGTGCCAATCTGATACCAAGAACACCGTATTGCAGGTTGGCAGTGTGAAGTCTCGAAGTCACCTTCACCATAGAGAATATTACTGATATGCGTCAGCGAGTCGAAGTTGTCTTCTACTCCCTTCACGTTCACCATCGCCTGTCTGTCATGATAGACAGCCAATGCTTGGTCTTCTACGCACTCTGTAGCAACTTCTACCATAGGCAGTTTCTAACCTTTAAGAGCAATGGGTCGTTAGCTGACATAGCCTTACCCTTGGCTGCCTCAATCTTTATTTGTGGATCGAAGTTGGTGAAAAGGATGCGACAAGGTCAGAGAAACCATTGAATCCGCTCAATACAACGACTCAACGCCATTGTCGCCACAGCCACACCGAGTACGGAGATAAGACTGATAACGTTGATGGCATGTGTACTCTTCTTTGAGAAGAGGTAACGGCGGGCAATGTAAAAAGGGAAGTTCATGATGGGTGTTGGGTGTTGGGTGTTGAATGTTGGGTGATGATGGGTAGGGGATAGGTGTTGAATGATGGGTGTTTAAGATTTGTGGGAGTGTTAATACATTTTATAGAAATCATCAACCCTCATCATTCAATACCCATCACCTAACAATCTACTTCTTTAGCAACTCATCAATGCGCTCCAAATAGTCGAGGGAGTCATCAATGAAGAAGCGAAGCTCGGGGATGATGCGTACTTGGTTGCGTATGCGTTGTCCTAAGTCGTAGCGGATAGTCTTCTCATTGGCATTGATGTTTTTAGTATTTCGTCTCCCTTTTCAGATGGAAAGATACTGAGGTAGGCAGTACAGATACTGAGGTCTGGGCTTACCTTTATACGCGTTACACTGACCAAAACACCATGCATCATACGTGTCTGTGTTTGGAAAATACTTGCTAACTCCTTTTGAAGAAGTCGTGATATGCGGTTTTGTCTTGTCTCTTGCATTGTCTGTTCTATTTTGTTTTATATTGCAAAGGTACTGAAAGTTTGAGAAACCCACAAACATTTTTGCCCTTTGCCTTTTGTGTTGTTTTAGTAATTGCGCTCCCTTTTTACCAAGATAGAGTAGGGGCATGGTTTCTCGTTTCTCTTTTTGGTAATCACTGCCTCTCTCTTTCGGGGAGGAGTAGCATGGCACGTGTAGCTTTTATTTCTTCCTAATCAGCGTTAAGCCATCGCGTAATGGAAGGATAACTTTCTCAATGCGATCGTCTTTTGCAATGAAGTCATTGAATTTCCGAATACCAATCGTTTGCTGGTCGTGGTCGTAGGCAGGGTCTATAACGTGCCAGTCCCACAATGTGTTATCAGCGAGGATATAACCACCGGGACGGATGATGGGCAATAACTTCTCATACACCTCCGTATAGTTTCGTTTGTCACCATCAACGAAAGCCATGTCAAACATAATCCCTAACTTTGGTGCCTCCTCTGCAGCATCACCGATACGGAAGTCAATCTTATCCGCAAATAGGCGACCCTTCAATCCAAGGGCGGGTGAAATCCTCCATCTCGTCATTGATTTCAAAAGGTATAGAGTTTGCCTCCTTCCTCTAATCCTTCAGCCATACAGATAGCCGAATAGCCACTGAAAGTACCCACTTCGAGAATATTCTTAGGGCGTATCATCTGTACAAGCATCTTTAGAAGACGACCTTGCAGGTGTCCGCTAGCCATACGTCCGTGAATTGTATGAATATTTGTGGCACGATAAAGGCGGTAAAGATAATCGCCTTCTGGGTCGATATGCGAAGCAAGATAGGCATCGCAGCCCGCCTCATCGGTGAGAGAAGTATAGGTGTTGGTTGTAGGCATGGGTTATAATGGTGATGATGAGCGTTGAAAGGTTATAGGAGTGACAAAGCTTCCATAGCCAATCTGTAACTGTTAAAAGCTCGAAACCTTGGATAGTTCCCTTGCAGGCAGGGGCAATCATTGAGTGTCGACGGAAGTCCTCACGGTCGTTAACATTACTGATATGTACTTCAATCACTGGTGTTTGTAGGGAACGGATGCAATCTAAAAGCGCAATACTTGTATGCGTATAAGCCCCAGCATTGGAGGATGATACCATCATACGAGAATCCAGTTTCCTGCAGTTTGTTGATGAGTTCGCCCTCAACATTACTTTTGGTAATAGTCAATGGTACTGTTAGGATAGGTCTCACGCAGTTGTGAAAGAAACGTGTCCATAGACAGACTACCATATATTTCAGGTTCACGCACCCCTAAGAGGTTCAAGTTAGGGACCATTAATAATGATTACTTATATCTCTTTCTTCTCAAATATCGTTTTTGATGTATCTTTGCACGTAAATTGCAGTATGCAAAAATAAGAAATTAAATGGAAACAGACAAGAATTCAAAGGATATTGTCAGCCGTTATCGCCGTTATCTAAAGTTAGAGAAAGGCTATTCGGCGAATACGCTCGATGCTTATATGCGTGATGTGGATAAGTTTTGCGCTATCTTGCTGTTGAACAGGTTAATGTCTTGGATGTGAAGTTAGAAGACTTGGAACATTTTGCAGCCTTTATCTCCGACCTTGGTATTGGTCCTCGCTCTCTGGCTCGCATTCTTAGTGGGGTGCGCCAGTTCTATCGTTTCCTCGTTATTGATGGTTATTTGGAAGTTGATCCGACTGAGTTGTTAGAGTCGCCAAAGCAACCTGACCACTTACCAGAGGTTCTTTCCACGTCAGAAGGACCCTCTTAGAGCAGGCAATAGACCTTTCAAAGTGGGAAGGACATAGGAATCGTGCAATTATTGAGGTCTTGTTCTCTTGTGGACTGCGTGTGTCAGAACTTATAAAACCCTCAAACTTTCCAACCTATATATTGAAGAGCAGTATGTCCGAGTGATGGGTAAAGGCTCGAAGGAACGCTTGGTTCCAATCTCACCGCGTGCCTTAGACGAGTTAAACTATTGGTTTGCTGATCGTAATGTGATGAAAATCAAACCCGGAGAGGAGGATTATGTCTTCCTAAATCGTCGTGGGCACCACCTACGCGTACGATGATTCTTATCATGATTAAGCGATATGCGATTTGAAGCTAGTATTAAGAAAAACAATTTCTCCACACACCCTTCGCCACTCCTTTGCCACCTCCTTGCTTGAAGGTGGTGCCGATCTACGTGCCATACAGGCTATGTTGGGACACGAAAGTATCGGTACAACAGAGATTTATACGCATATAGACACCTCTACACTACGACAGGAAATTTCGAACATCACCCTCGTAATATCCAGTATAACGAGCGTCAGCAGATGGACTTATTGACAGAATAATCTTTATTGATACTTTGTTAAGATATAAAAATATCGGATTGCGTAACAGATTTTTATGTATCTTTGCGCCATAAAACTAATATTACAATAACAAACAACGTTTAAGATGAAAAATCAAACATTTATTCTTAATCGTCTTACTTTTTGTCACTGGAATGGTCTCTGCGCAGCAGATGGGACCCTATCCCTGTGAATAAGAATGTAAGACAAGGTAAGCTCAGCAATGGCTTAACTTACTACATCCTTCACAATGAGTACCAGAGCATGTAGCCAATTTTTACATTGCGCAGCGTGTTGGTTCTATTCAAGAGAATGATAACCAGCGTGGTTTGGCTCACTTCCTTGAGCACATGGCATTCAACGGTTCAGAGCATTTCCCTGACTCAACGCTCCTCGAATTCACCCGTTCACTCGGTGTTGAGTTTGGTAGTAACTTGAATGCTTACACCAGTATCGACCAGACGGTCTATCGTATCTGTGACGTGCCTACAGCCCGTCAGACTGCGCTCGACTCTTGTCTGTTGATTCTTAAGGACTGGTCAAACGGCTTGACACTTGCTAACAAGGAGATTGATAAGGAACGTGGCGTTATTCATCAGGAGTGGCAGTTGCGCCGTACACCAGTGATGCGAATCTATGATGACGTGTTGCCAAAGTTCTATCCTAACTCAAAGTATGGTCATCGCATGCCAATCGGTTTGATGAGCATTGTTGACAAGTTCCCTTATCAGGACCTCCGCGATTATTATAAGAAGTGGTATCGTCCAGATAATCAGTGTATCATCGTTGTTGGTGATATTGATGTAGACCACACTGAGAATGAGATTAAGAAGCTTTGGGCTAACGCTACTGTTCCTGCAAATGCTGCACAGGTTGTAGAAGAGGCTGTGCCAGACACCAAGGACGCTATCTACGTGTTTGGTAAGGATAAGGAGATGCCTTACAGTCAGGTTGGTTTCAGTATGAAGCATGACGCTTTCCCTGACGCACAGAAGGGCGATATGTACTACTATGACTCTTACGCAAAGAATATCATCACTATGATGCTCAATCAGCGACTCGCTGAATTAGCACAGAAAAGCTGACTGTCCTTTCACAGGTGCTTATTCAGAGGATGGCGATTACATGCTTTCAAAACCAAAGGCTGCCTTCAGTATGGCTGCAGATGCTAAGGAAGGTAAGGACCTCCAAGCTCTTGCTGCTATCTATCGTGAGGCACAGCGCGTTCGTCTTTATGGTTTTACAGCAGGCGAATACGACCGTATGAAGGCTGAATACCTCTCTCAGTTGGAGTCAGCTTACGTTAATCGTAACAAGGTGAAGAACACACAATATGGTGATGAACTTCGTGATCACTATCTTGCTAACGAACCAATCCCAAGCAAGGAGGATGATTATCAGATTATGAAGCAGTTGGTTGAGATGCCTGCATTGAACGTTGACGTTATCAATAAGTATGCACAGGAACTCATCACGGATAAGGATAGTAACTTCGTAGCTTTATATCTTTGCACAGGAGAAGGCTGGTGCTACTTACCCAACAGAGGCTCAGATGGCACAGACAATCAATTCTGTACGTGCTGAGAAGATTGAACCATATGTTGACAATGTAAAGCAGGAGCCGCTACTTGATGAGAAGAAACTCCCTAAGGCTGGTAAGATTGTTAGCGAGAAGGAGAATAAGGTGCTTGGTTATAAGGAGTTGACACTGAGCAATGGCGCACGTGTTATTCTGAAGAAGACCGACTTCAAGGACAATGAAATTCAGTTCAAGCTTCTGCGAAGGGCGGTAGAGGACTCTATGGTAAGGCTGATTTCAGCAACTTACAACTCTTTTTGATGCTGTCCTCGATTTACAGTGGTTTGGGTAATTTCTCCGTCAGGAATTGCAGAAGGCACTCTCTGGTAAGCAGGCTTCTGTGGGCTGCAGCATGTCGGGCTACTATCAGTCATTAGCTGGTTCATGTGTTCCAAAGGACATTGAGACGATGATGCAGTTGCTTTACCTTAACTTTACGAATGTTGCAAAGGATGAGGCTTCTTACAAGGCAATGATGGCACAAATGGAGTTGGCACTTAAAAACAAGGACCTCTCACCTGAGAGCGTGTTCAGTGATTCGCTTAGTTTGACTATTTTTAGCATGAGGGCACGTTTCGCTCCAATGACGTTGAACACATTGAAGAACGTTAACTACGACCGTATCTCACAGATTTGGAAGGAGCGCTTTGCCAACCCGGGTCAGTTTGTTTACTACTTTGTAGGTAATTTCGATGAGTCTTCTCTGCGTCCATTGATAGAGAAGTACATTGCATCTCTGCCTAAGGGCAAGGCTGAGAACTGGAAGGACGTTCCAAGCTATGTGAATGGTAAGGTTGTAAATAAGTTCACTCGTAAGTCTGAAACACCAAAGGCGATTGCTTTTGAGTTCTGGCATGCGCCAATGGCTTACACCCTTGAGAACGAAAATTCTTACCAGTGCTACAGGTCAAGTGCTTTCATGGTTTACTTGAAGAGTATTCGTGAGGATGCCAGTGCGGCTTACTCTGTAAGCGCAGGCGGCTCTTTGCGTCGTCTTGGCACAGTCTCACTGCCGTCATTCAATCATATTGTCCAATGGATCCAGCGAAGTCTGATGTTGCATTGAAGCTTCTTGCTGAGGGTATGAAGGAGAATGCAGTGAAGATGGATGCCGATAAAGTGCAGAAGGTAAAGGACTTCATGTTGAAGGATGCTGAACTTGCTGCTAAGAATAATGGGCATTGGATGGATATCCTCGATGAGTATGTTTGGACAGGTGTAGACTTCAGACAAACTATAAGAAGACTGTTGAGGCTATTACTCCAGCTAAGCTTGCAGCTCATTTGAAGCAAATCTTGGCAGCAGGTAACCATGCAGAGGTGGTAATGACACCAGCGAAATAATTCGTATTCTATGTTTGAAAAAGGACTCTCATGGGTCCTTTTTCTTTCAATAGACTATCAACTGCGAATTATTTTTCATGAAAATAAATATTTTTTTGTCGTGAAAATAAATATTTCTTCAGCAGTAACTAATCAATGAAAAAGAAGAAATATCGAAATTGATGTAAACTAACTGATAATGAGGAGGAAATACACGAATTGCATAATACTACTCTGTTTGTAAAGGGCAGAAATATGCAGATTTAGGCGAAAAGTTCAGTTACCAAAAGCATTACCTGATTTTTGAGATAGGTAACGATGGAGTAATGTTCGGTAACTGAATTATTTTCGCTCGTGTGGCTGTTGCTGCGGTCGGCAGAGTTTTTCTGCATAAGTGAGGAACGCTTAATTCGGGTAACTTTGCCCATAAAAATTAAAAGCGTATGAAACAAGAGAAAATGAAGGTGTTGCTCTACCTCAAAAAGAGCGGTCTTGACAAGTCGGGCAAGGCTCCGATTATGGGACGTATCACACTTGGAAGGAATGTTGCCCAGTTCAGTTGTAAACTCTCCTGCAATCCAGAGTTGTGGAATCCCCGTGAGAGTAGAGTGGACGGCAAGAGTCGTGAGGCAGTAGAGATAAACGGCAGGTTGGAGAGTTTGCTGTTGTCTGTTCAGTCGGCTTATCAAGCCTCCACTTTTCCAAAGGTTGCCCATTTGACGCAACCGATGTAAAAGGAACTGTTTCAAGGCAGCGTACAGACACGATGTATGCTTATCGAACGATTGGACATCCTCATCAGGAGAAGAAAGAACATATTGGAATTGACATTAAGAGAGAAACAATTTCGAATTACTATACTACCCGTAATAATCTTAGGACATTTATCGAAGACAAGTACAAGGTGGGAGATTTGTCTTTCTCGCAACTTACAGAAAATTTCATTTATGATTTCAGGGACTACTACTTGAACAAATTAGGGTTTCAGGAAAGTAGTTTCTATGCAGTTGCATCCCAAATAAAGACCGTATGCAGGTTGGCATACCGTGAAGGATTAGCTGACACCTTATTATTTGCTAATGTAAAGATAGCAAGAGGTGATAAGAAACTCCCAAAGGCACTTGACAGACGTTCACTTGACAAACTAATGAATACCCACTTCGGAGAGTTGGAGGAAGAAATGGAAACAGCAAAGGGATTTGTTTGTTTTTGCCTGTCATACAGGTGCAGCCTATTGTGATTTAATGGGATTAAGTGAGACACATCTTGTCCGTGATGATGAGGAAAAATCTTTGGATGAAGTTCAATAGGGAAGAAGACAGGTGTACTTTTGCGGTATTAAGTTGTTGCCCGAAGCGATTAGGGATAATAGAGAAGTATCGAGGCGAAGAAAGGGAAAGACTGCTGCCACAGATGAAGTATGCCACCTATCAGTCGTATCTTAAAGCATTGCGCCTTAGAGAGGGTATAGCCTTTCCCTTTACCACGCATACGGCAAGACACACCTTTGCTACGCTTATCACGCTTGAGCAAGGAGTTCCAATAGAAACTGGTGAGTCAAGATGCTCCGGACATAGCAACGTAAGTATGACCGAGCGTTATGCAAAAGGTTACACCACAGAAACTCTTTGAGGAATTTGACCGCTTCCTTTCTTTCACCGAAGATTTACGTTTAACCATATAAGACGAGCATTATGAGAGTACATTCAAGATACTGTTCTATATTAACAGACAGAAGACAAAAGCAGACGGCAACACCGCCATTCTCTGCCGTATCACCATAGACGGAAAGAGCACCGCCATTACTACAGGAGAAAGAGTGTAAAGTCTCCGAGTGGAACATCAAACAGGGTTTGACAACCAATAGGAAGACCAACCAAAGAATCAATGAGTTCAGGAGTTTGTGGAAAAAGACCTATCGGAATATATACTGACAAGGGACGGAGTGGTAAGTGCAGAACTTATCAAGAATCACCTGCAAGGCATCGCCACTCATCCGACAACACTTCTTGCCATGAGCAGGCGGAACTGCAAGCCGTCAAGGAAAGCGTTGGAAAGTCAAGGGCAGAGGGGACTTATTTGAACCTTTACTATTCTGATAGAAATCTCCGAGAATTTATCGAAAACAAAGGAGTACAAGACATATCTATCGCTACCATTACGGAGAGTCTGTTTGAGGAATACCACTTCTTCCTTAAAAAGCATAGGCTGAAGTTATCTACTAATAACACAATCTCTGTTGCTGAGAGACTGATGTTCCGTGCGGTCAGCAAGAGAATTATCCGCTGCAATCCGTTTGAGAACGCCAAGTATGACAAGGAGGAAAAGAAGATACGCTTTCTGCAAAAGAGCGATGTAATGAAACTTATGGCAATGAAGATGAACGACAGAGAAGCGGAGCTGGCAAGACTGATGTTTGTCTTTTCCTGCTTCACAGGGCTTGGCTATCTCAGATATGGAGAATTTGGAATACAAGCATATCCAAACGGCAGCGGACGGACAGATGTATATAAGAAAGGAACGTCAGAAAACCAAAGGTTGAGTTCATCGTGCCGTTACATCCCATAGCTGAAGCCATCATCAACCATTGTAGGGAGTGAGAAGAGGAGAAGCGAGGAACAGCAGACTGTGAAAGAAAAAGACGACAACCTTGTCTTTCACCGTGATTGCAGCCACAGTGTCATGGATGCCAAACTGAGTATTGTGGGAAAGGGCTTTGCGGTATCTGCCAAAGACTTTCTTTCCATATGGCAAGACATACATTCGGCACAATGAGCCTAAGCGCAGGTATTCCTATTGAGAGCATAGCCAAGATGATGGGGACACGCTTCCATATCAAGCACGCAGATTTATGCGCAGGTAACGGACAACAAGATTTCGGAGGATATGGACAGGCTTATTGCCAAACAATCGGCAAAGGATAAAGAAACTATGGAGAGAGAGGCTTGTGAACCTTCGGAGGTATCAATCTATAAAATGGAGGAAACGGCATGAAAGCAAACGATAACTTAAAAGCCGTAACAAACACTGCCTGTCATCGCAGTATCTTTGATTGGGGCAGCAATATGCAGGTTGTCAGAAAAGGAAGCGGAGACATAACCATGACGGAGGGAGAACTTGCGAAGTTCTTCGGTGTAACGTGGAGTAAACTTAACCATAGACTGCAAAGCGTTGATGAGTTTTCTAACCCTGCATCCCCATGAAAGGAGTGCAGGTGAGGATGATATATTATGTAAACGAACAACTAAAAGGTTATGCTCCGCCTCTATCCGCTTCCTATCATCATTGCCCTGTCTTTTCAGTTGGACAGCACAGAAGCGTATTTGTTCAGGAAGTATCTCTGTGAGAGGTTGCAGAAACCTGCATCCGTGATAACACCGATATTTCTGCTTGGCAGCACGGATAACTGATAATCTGTATTGATTTCCTTTTTCTTTCACCGATATTATCCTACTACTTACTACAACAAGAGATAAGGCAGTGAAAGAAAAAGGGTTATAATGTAGTTAGAACAAGAAATGAAAAATTACTACCCCTATGACTACATTCTATCTTATATGGGAATAACTGAGAGCCGTTTAGCCCTTTGGGGGCATAATATTTAGGTATCTTACCTTTATTATATCTTCTTATTATGCAATTGCCTCTAAGAATGATATGTCTCTGTGAAATTATGTCGTGTGTTGTTGGCAATCCTTACTAACATCAACATCACCGGAACTTCGACCAACACGCCTACCACCGTAGCCAATGCAGCCCCAGATTGTAAAACCAAAAGAGAAATAGCTACAGCAACCGCCAATTCAAAGAAATTACTTGCCCCAATCATTCCGGCAGGTGCGGCAACATCATGGGGTACTTTCCACCATTTCGCTCAACCGTAAGCAACGAAGAATATCAGAACCGTTTTGCAACACAAGCGGAACTGCAATCAATAAGATATGCAGGGGGATTGTTTAGTATCGTTTCTCCTGAAATGAAAAACAGGATAATAAGCGTTAATAGCAATCCACCTACCATGTAATTATTAAATTTCTCAATAAATACATTGTTGAAATACTCCACACCTTTGCGGCGGACAACCATTATTCGGGTAATGACCCCGGCAGCAAGTGGTATCACAACAAACAGCCCTACGGATAGCAACAGAGTGTCCCATGGGATAGATACGCCGCCAACTCCCAACAAGAAAGCAACGATAGGGGCAAACGCAACCAATATGATTAAATCGTTCACTGCCACTTGTACCAGTGTATAAGCGGCATCCCCTTTAGTAAGGTAACTCCACACGAACACCATAGCTGTACAAGGTGCAGCCCTCAATAATCCTGCCCCGGCTAAATATTCTTCGGCTAATCTGGCAGGTATAAAGGCTTTGAAAATCACATAGAAGAACAAATAAGCAATTCCGAACATGGTAAATGGCTTTATCAGCCAATTTGTAACGCCAGTGACTATTATTCCCTTTTCGGACACTTGCCGACATTCTCAACACTTTGAAAAATCTACTTTTAGCATCATCGGATAAATCATTAACCGAAATCAGGATTGCCACGGGTATAGACACGTTGGCATATTCAAATTTGCTTAATGTTTGCGGAATTGCCGGAAGCCATTGTCCCACGGCAATTCCAATAATGATGCACAAGGCAACCCAGACAGTCAGGTATTTTTCAAAAATCCAATTCCTTGTTTCTTTTCCATAACAATATCTATTTATTTTAATTGTGGTTTTAATTCGTTCAGGTAGAAGTCATAGAAACAGGCTTTTTAATTTCATCCCTGTACCCGATGGAACTCACTGTTGATAAACTCAGAGACTTCCGGTTGCTTCCGAGGGATCGTCAAACCCTATATGCAGCCTGTTTCTTACTTTACCTGTAAACATAGGACAACTTTCGTTTGCACCACCGCAAACGGTTATTACGTAATCCCATTCCTTGTCAAGATAGGTATTAACATGTGTTGGGACATGTGAGGCAATGTTTATTCTGGCTTCTTTCATTACTTCCACCGCCTTGGCGTTTACCTGTTTCGCTGGTACCGTTCCACCAGAATACACTTCTATATTTTTGTCGAATGACTGTAGAAAGCCATGAGCCATTTGGCTGCAGCAGCTGTTTCCTGTACAAAGAATCAATACTTTCATCTTTTTATTTTTAATTTGGGCATTTGACTTACTATATAGTTTGAATGCTTTTTGGAAGGAAGTTCTACATATTATAGAATATAATTAAACAGATAGCCGGACAAGATGATGAAAAACGTCACAGTGCCGAAGAATATGCCGATAAGTCTCCATGTCATTACTTTCTTGAGCAGTGTTGCCTCTGGCAAGGAAAGACCAACGACAGCCATCATGAAGGCTATCGCCGTTCCGATGGGAATGCCTTTCGCTACAAATACCTCGATTACTGGGACGATACCTGCAGCATTAGCATACATCAATGCACGGCAAGTATAACAGACAAAGGAACTGCATACCAGTTGTCTTTTGACATGTATTGCTCAAAAGAATCCTTCAGGAACAAAGCCATGCATGAAAGCACCGATACCTATACCTATCAGAATATATATAAGTACACCACTGACAATTTTCCATGCATCACGGATAATAGTGGGAAGCCTCTTGGTAAAGGTGGTATGGTCTTTTTCCATTCCCTGCCTGAGCGGATGAATTTGCCTGCATCTGCTTTTACCCAGTCACTCAGATAAGGAGCAAGGCGCATGCGACCGAGTACTATACCGCCTATTACTCCCTAACAGAATGCCGCTGATGACGTAGATAAGAGTCACCTTCAATCCGAAGGAGCCAAGGAACATGGCAACAGCCACCTCGTTTACCAACGGTGATGTGATAAGAAATGCGAATGTTACGCCCAAAGGAATGCCGCCCTTTACAAATCCGATAAATAGAGGAATGGAAGAACATGAACAGAAAGGAGTGACCGCTCCGAATATGGAAAGCCAGCAAGTACTGCAATCCGTACATATTGTGTGTAACCAGATATTTTCTCAAACGTTCAATTGGGAAGTAGGCGTTGATAATTCCCATCAATACGCTGATGAAGAACAAAAGGATAAGTATTTTTATCGTATCATAAAAGAAAAAGTTTACGGCAATTCCTATCGGTGTGTCGGCACTTAGTCCGAACAGTCCGTAAAACAAGCCTGTCTGCAAATTCTTGTATCATAGAAGTCTTTTTGTTCGCTTAAATACGAACAATGTTCTTGAAAAAGCGGCAGATACCATAATGGTTGTTTCTGCCGCTCGTGGTTAAACATATTCTGTCAATCAGATGCCCAGAAGTTCCTTTACTTCACTTTCTGTCGGTACCTTCCCCTTCAATTTTACCACTTCGTCAATGACAACGGCTGGCGATGTCATGATATTGTAATTCATCATTTCCATGATGTCGTCCACCTTGGTGAGTTTTGCATCGATGTCGTTCTCTTTAAGTACCTTTTCAATTACATTGTAGGTTGATTTACATTTGGCACAACCCAGTACTCAAAACTTTTATTTCCATATTAGTAAAAATATTATTGTTATTAAATTCATTTTACAAATACATTATCCAGCAATAATATATGCCGATGATGATGAATACCACGCCTACAATAAGGTTCGCCCATTTTTGCACTTTCTGTATCTTTCCGTAAAAATTTCCCATTTGTTGTATGCTGAAGGCGAGAACCCATGCAACAGCAAGTACCGGTATAGCCGTAGCGACAGCAAATATCATGGGTAGAAGATAGCCTGCCGAGGTCGTGGCAGACATCGGTATCAGCATGCCGAAGTAGAACACGCCACTGGTGGGACAGAAAGCCAGGGCGAACAGAACCCCTATCATCAGAGCACCCCAGCCGCCTTTCCTGGCAAGACCTTCCGGATTTCCAGTGAATCCAAACTTGGGGAGGTTGAGTTTATCTCCCCAAAGCATGAACAGGCCTATCACGAGTAGAAGAGGTCCAAGTATAAGCTCCCCCACGTTCCTATTGTCTTTTGTATGCCGAACATACTGGAACCTTCTTTCAGAATAGTAATCAGTATTACACCAGTAGGGGTGTATGGAAAGAATTCGCCCCAGCGTATAAAGCAGGCCATTTCGGAATATGCGCTTCCTGTTTTCAATATCTCTTCCGATAAACCCTATAGCTGCTATGTTCGTTGCTAACGGACAAGGTGAAAGTGCTGTCAGTAGTCCGAGCAGAAATGCTGTCAGTATAGGCGTGGAACTGTTATCCAGCAATGTCTGTAACCAATCCATATCCACCATTATCTCAGCATTTCATTTACGGATTTTACGACACCAGCCCTAAATACATCTGGTGATTTGCGTGCATTAGCAAAAGCAAATTCAGTCATATTCTTGTATGTTTCCTTTCCATTCTTATGTCTAACGATAAATAGTGAAGACCATGTTACCTCATACTTTTCTGCTATCTTCTCATTTTCCTTTTTGCTGATGTCTATTACCTTAAAAGTCACCTTGCCTTTTTATCTGGTCAGCGAAGTTCTTTTTCATTGTAGCTTTTGTGTTGCTTTCGATAGCCATACATGTGGCACAGCGCTGTTTCCCATGAAAATACAACACTTCTACATAATCCTTTACCGTCGTCTTTTTTAGAGCCTGGGCATCTGTTCCGTCCTTTGCATTCATGTTGCAAAAAGATAAAAGGTGAAACATGCCACGATTAAAAAAATAAACACTTTTTCATACCTTTTTTATATTTTGTTGTTAGTTATTCGCAAAACTACGAACATATTTCTTTCATCACCTACGACAGCCCTTATTATTGCAGGGGTTGCGCAAAGAAATCTGCAAACATCTTCTTCGCAGCTTGCCAATTATCCTTGTTGATACAATATTTAACTTTGGGCGCTTCCACTTCACCCTGGATTAAGCCGGCTTCTTTTCAATTCCTTCAAATGCTGCGAAACGGTTGCTTTGGCAATAGGTAGTTCTTCGTGAATATCACCGAAGAAGCAACTATCTTGTTTTGCCAAGAAAGCAAGAATTGCCATCCTCGTTGGATGTCCCATTGCTTTGGCAAAATGAGCTATCTGTTCCAGATTTGTTGTGTGCAGTTTATCTTCCATTATTCTATATGTATCATTGTTTGTTGTTTGCAAAATTACGAACAATATCTGATACATGCAAATAATATCGTTATTTTTTTGGGGAAAAATCGTTTTTCTGTATCTCAGAAAAAATATAAATAGTAATCCTATGCTATAGTCGCTAGTCTAAGTTGTTAATGATTCTATGTGAAAGCATCTTATGGTTTCCAAATCCATAGGAATAGCTGCTTCCTTCTTGCAGGGTACTTGTGAAATCATAAGCTATTAGTTTAACTTTTGAAATATAATCTAAATATCCTAAAGGCACTTGTTTCTGTTCCCTATAATTATCTTTTCAGCATCTTTTCCAAATCTGAGACCTTATAGAGAGATTTTTCCTGCGAACTGGGTGTGAGGGGATAATTCCCCTATCCCGATAGTCCTGCAAGGTGCGAGGGCTGATGTACAGCCTTTCGCACACCTCTTTTACTCGTGAGAAAGTGCTCACCGCCAAAGAGCGGTTTGTGTGTCTTTGCCACTTCCTTAATCCGCTTGCTTACCCCTTTTAGTGCGGACAGCACCACCTGCATATCGTCTGCCTCCATGTTCAAATCTCTTACTTGTTCCATAGTTCTTTCGCCTTATTTGTTATTCATGGATTTGTCCGTTTTTGATTTCTCCGATTTGGTTTGGAGCAATAGCTCCACATCCTCACGCCTGTAATAGCACTTATGCCCGATCTGGAGAGAATGGAAGTACACCTGTATCCCGGTAGTGCTGCAATGTGCGCTTGCTGATGTTGAGCAACTTGCATACATCACCATTGTGCAGCCAATCGGTATGCTTGCTCTGTTCCCCGAATGCCTTGTGGCAGGTCTCGGCAAGACTGAGTATCTCGTTCCTCAGCTTTGCCCAGTTTGAATCCGTAATGATAAAAATATCCCATATTTTTTTGTTGTTTTGTTTGTAATTCCTTATTGTTTTTGCGTCTTACCGCACGTTTCTGCCTGCAAAAGTAGGATGTGTTTTCCATACCTCAAAGCAGCAGGGAACAGCAGGGAAATATAGGGAACTTGAAGGAAAAGACAACATATCTTATCAGTTGCCTTTTTCGCATTATTCTTTTGATTTTCTTCTTTCACCGTTTATCCTATATGAAGGATAATCCCAATCGGCGCAAAATACAGCAAACATAGGCAATACACACATTTCTGTCTTTGGCTGTAGCTATCATTCCCAACTCTGTTTTCCACAAAAATCCCATTTTCTTGCCCTGCCACGACAAAATATACATGTGAACTTTATAGCAGACAGACGCAACATTATGCAAGCACTCTCCGAATGCTTGGAACTTATCCGTTCTCTTCATAACTTCACTCTTGGAAACCAAACCAAGCATATAATGAAAACAAGCGCAGATAAAAAGCAAATCGGAGGAGGCAGTAACAATATGCCCAGACCGAGAAAAGAATTCCTCCAAGAACTCGGAGATAGAAAGCCTATCTCTCCTCTTATTATGAGTTCAGATACAACACAGTATTGGGACGAACCGAACATCGCAGAATGAATAGCAGCGATTTCACAAAGGTGGGTCGCTATGAAATCAACACGCTCCGCAGAGAGATAGACAACGACATCGGGATAATAACCTCATCGGAAAATCTATACTCTATCATCGAGAGCAGCTTCTCTCCACGCATCAACCCCATACAGGAGTATTTCAAGGGATTGCCATTGGTGGATGTAAGCAGCAGTTCTCTCTTTTCACTGAAAGCCATTCCCGACTTGGCAAGTTGCGTGGTCGTGCGCAATCACGAAAAATGGCTACTATATCTTACAAAATGGATCGTGGCGGTAGTCGCCAACGCTATGGACAACCGTGAATGCTGTAACCATACCTGTCTTGTACTGACAGGTGAGCAAGGCAAGTTCAAGACAACATTCCTTGACTTTGCTTTGTCCTCCTGCTCTGCATGGTTACAGCTACACAGGCAAGATATATCCGCAGGAGAAGGACACGCTCACCTATATAGGGCAAAACCTCATCGTAAACATTGACGACCAGCTCAAAGCCCTCAACAAACGGGATGAGAACGAGCTGAAGAACCTCATTACCTGCCCGATGGTCAAATACCGTATGCCCTACGACAAGTATGTGGAGGAACATCCCCACTTGGCAAGCTTCGTGGCATCGGTAAACGGCAATGACTTTCTTACAGACCCTACAGGAAGCAGACGCTTCCTGCCCTTTGAAGTTCTATCCATAGACATAGAGAAAGCCAAGCGTATTTCAATGGACAATGTCTATGCTGAAGCCAAAAGCCCTGTTAAAGTCAGGCTTTTCGTTATTGGTTTGATGATGATGAGATTGTCGAACTATACAGAGAGAGTGAGGACTTTCAAGTACAGACTGCAGAGATGGAGCTTTTGTTGCGTTGTTTTGAAAAGCCAACGGAGGATGAAAGTTATTCGTTAATGACCACTACGGAGATACTCACTTATTTGAGCGTTTATACCCACCAGCCACTTGTTGCCAAGCGTATGGGCGAAGCCTTGAAGAAAGCAGGATACATAAAGGTGAGCAAACGAAGAAACGGTGGTAGCCCCATCTATGTTCTACAAGATTAGGAAAATCTTGCCATGCCCGCTCCTTCAAACTTGTAGTAGCCAAATGTAGTAGAATTTGTAGTATTGTCTTATACTACAAAGTAATACTGATTATCAATCACTTATCACAAAATAGTATGTAGTAAGAAGAAAGATGAAAAAGTTTGGAGGGAAAAACTTTGGAAAAGGTAAAACCCCAAAAACAGACAAACATAAATAATTATCATTCAACCCATTAATGTATCAAAACAATGAAAGAAGAAGATTTATCACGTATCAAGCGATACCCCATCGTGGAGTATCTTGAAAGGAAAGGCGTCAAAGCCTGTACGTAGGACTGCTGCCTATGCCCTGTATTGTTCACCGCTCAGGAGGAAACGCATCCGAGCTTCAAGGTGGACACAGAGAAGAACCTTTGGATAGATTATGGCGAAGGTAGGGGCGGAAGCATCATTGACCTCTGTATGCGTATGGAGGGCTGCACGCTGCAGGAAGCCATCTGTCGCTTGGGACAGACCGCTTCCCTTGATGCAGCGTACGGTCTTTCAAAAGAGAAGTCGAGACATCGGTATCAGTCCAGTCACGCCATGGCAGCCAAGTGGGGCAAGGAAACTGATAGAGGTATCAGACACCCTGCCTCCTCACTTAGAGACCTATCTTACCGATAAGCGCTGCATCGACCTTAACAGGGCAAGGCTTTTCCTCAAATGTATCTGCTATGAGGTAAGGGGCAGGCACTATCAAGCCATCGGCTTTGCCAATCTTTCTGGCGGCTATGAGCTTCGGGGCGATAAGACGTTCAAGGGAACGATAGCCCCGAAGGACATTACTCCGATATTCACGGATAGAGCGGAGCCAGCATGTATCTTTGAAGGCTTCATGGACTTCCCTCCTTCCTTTCGATGAAAGAAGAGATTACCAACCACTGCCTTGTGATGAACTCCGTGAGCAACGTGGCAAGGACTATCCGTTATTTGAATGACCGACACCTCACCCATATCCGTACCTTCCTTGACAATGATGAAGCAGGACGGAGGGCTGTTCAAGATTTCATAAAGGCAGGCTTCCATGTTGAGGACATGAACATACATTACAAAGACTTCAAGGATCTCAATGAATATCATGTCAGCTGTGTCCGTGAGCAGCAGAAACGAAAAGCGCAGGAACAGATACACATATCAATTACAGGACAAAACAAGAAATCAAAACAAGTTAAACTTAAAAATGAAATAGAAATGGAAATGGAAAGAAACTATGATGAGCGACAAAAGACCTTTCATGGTTCTTGGGTGTGGAAGATGAAACAGAGAACGAATCTACTTCACAAGAAGCGACTGCGGTTCCTGAAAGAGAAAGACCAACAAACAAGCAGGACACAGAGAATACCATGCACTCCGAGCCTACACGGAATACTGAGAGTGCAACCGTTCAAAGACGCATCAGTGCCAAGATGAGAAAGAAAACACTCGAAGCCTACAAGCAAGCCTATCTTGTACCGACCAAGTTAAACAACCGTAAGGGCAGTCTATCTGAGCAGGGAGACACAGGAGCGTGCCGACTTCATCGTGCGTAGATTAGGGCGACAGGGGTAGCAACCTTTCAAGTTTTGTGGAGAACATCGTACGTCAGCACCTGGAGGAATATGGTGAAGACATAGAGAAATGGAGAAGATTGTAAAGCCGTAAGAAAAGGTGAGACGGGTTTTTCTGGAAAAGAGTTTATTTCCCGCTTTTCTTCAAAAAAATAGGTTTACCTTTGTTTCTTCTTTGCGACTATAGTTCTCTGTGAGAATGCCACGAATGATAGTTATTCATAGAATGCACGGCATTCGTTTTTGAGGGCTATAAAACGTTTTAAGCGTAAATGGTTTGTTCGGTAGCATTGCAAGACGTCAGTTTGTACCACAAACTGCGCTCGCTCCCCTCGTCAGACTATCGGGGAGATAAGACCGTAATCACTACGTTCTCATCGGTCAGCATTCAGAAATTAAGCAACAACAAATTATCTATAATGATTAACTTTCAAAGGAAACTTATATGAATAGATACAAAGGAAAAAGCTGCCCGATGGCAGCCAAAGGATAAGGAAGAACAGCGGATGAATAAGACAGAGTTCATCAAGGTAAGATGCACCTAGAAGAAAAGCAGCGTATTAGTCAAAGGCAGAAAGTGCGGGACGTAAGTTTTCCGACTACTGCCGTGAGATACTCCTGAATGGTGAAGTAATTGCCGTCCCCAAGATGACCGGCAACGAGAGGGAAGCCATTGCCATCCTCCAACATACAGGAAGATTCTATGGGCAGGTTTCCAACCTCATCAAGGTCAAGGACGAAGATTGGCTACATATCACAAAGAACCTCTCGCTATGTGCCAAAGAAGCATTTAAAGCGATTTTACGACCCGCATTTTCGTGTGGACGATGAGGTATATAAGGTCTTAAATATGAGAAGAGATGATAGGAAAAATGTAAGGCGATAGCGCATGGTAGCACAGCTTTGGACTATATTTTCAGAGAGGGCAAGCTCAGCTGTCGGCTTGCCTTCCACAATCTTTGCAGCAGGGAGCCAAAGACAATCTATGAGGAAATGAAAGTGGTCATCGACTATAACAGTTGTTGAGGGTGTGTCAAAATGGACACATCCTCTTTTTTTACCCCCTTTACCTTGTCACTATATAAATCATTATTTACTATAGCTATGCTACTAATTTCATATAAAATGATTTATTGGTCTTTAAATAACCTATATAAACTTGTATAGAGCATCTGAAGGTGACTAAAAGTACCTCCATAATGGCTTTTTAGTTCCTTGAGATTAGTTTTTCTGCACATTTTTCCTATGTTAAAGGCAATGGCAAAGAATGCAAAGTCCATGTTGACCTTGTCTTCCCAAAAATGCCCTAAAACCTCTTGTAGGCTTTATTATATTTTGTTTGTCCAAAAAACAGCTTCAGGTTCTATGCACCTTCGCCCTCGATGCTTGATGCCTTCTTCCGAGGTCAGTAGTTCCCGTGCCTTTTGTTTATAGTGCTGTAGTTGGTGGTTTTACTTCTATAATCCTGTTTCCTCTTGCCTTGAAGCATGAACCTCTCAGCGGACATCCCTCACAGCGTTCTGCCTGATAACGTACGCTGTAAGTAACGAATCCATTAGAGGTTAGGGAACGCTTCATACCTATACGCTTCATATGCTGTCCCATAGGGCAGACGTAGAAATCCTGTTCCTTATTATAATAAAGGCTTGCAGGGACTGAATGGGTTAGGGTGTGTAGCGTGGGCGCTGCTCTTTGTGGAAGTAGTTATACTTCACGTAGGCTTCCATATTATGTACGTCCATGAACAGATAGTTCTCCTCGGAGCCATACCCCGAATCGGCTACGACTGTCTTGGTATAACGATGATAGCGTGATTTGAAGGACTCCAAGAAAGAAGGAAGTGTGAGCGTGTCTGTACGGTTAGCATAGAGTGCAAAGTCGGTGATAAACTGGTTCTCCGTTGCTATCTGCAGATTATATCCAGGCTTAGTCTGTCCGTTCCGCATAGCGTCCTCCTTCATGTGCATAAACGTGGCATCAGGGTCGGTCTTGCTGTAGGAGTTTCTCTCTCCCATAATCTCAAGGTGTTGGTCATACTCCCTGGAGTTTATTACGTTTCTTCTCAAGTTCTTTAAGCTGTTTTTCTTGGTTTTAACAGCTTGCTTCTCTTCTTTAGTCTTAGGCTCAGGGACTGATTCCAAAGACTTGTTTAATTCCTCGGATATCTCATCGAGCAGAGCTGCAGTAAACTCGACACCTTCTGTTTTAGCGGCATTGTCCTGCGCTATGACATCATCAACCTGAAGCAAAAAGTGTGCGTATTTGTTCCTGCAACTTGGCGCGGTTCTTTTTCCACGGTTCTCTTCAAACGAAGGTATACTTGTTGGCTTTCGATTCTATTTTTGTGCCGTCAATATATTCAACGTCAAGACTTATCAAACCTTTGGCTGCAAGTACTAATACGACTTGTGTGAATATATTGTTGATTTCCTTTTTCACACGATTACGAAAACGATTGATGGTAATAAAATCAGGCTGCTCATATCCTGCTAGATAGATGAAATGAATGTCACGCTTGAGAAGTGACTCTATACGACGGCAGGAATAGATATTATTCATATAGGCGTAAAGAATCACCTTAAGCATCATTTGTGGATGATAAGGCTTGCGACCACTGGGCTTATAAAGTTTTGAGAACATTATCCAACATAAGATTATCCACCAAGACGTCTAAAAAGACGAACAGGGTCATCTTCATGCGATATCCTTATCAATTCTTTGAGGAAAAAGAATCATTTTTCTTGTGTATGTAAGAACGAAAGTGTATCTTTGTCATAATGAGATTTTTTAATGCCTAAAGGTACAAAAAACTTTAGGAAATAGCAAAAGCCCTGGCTTGAGAAAGTCAGGGGCTTTTGTGCATAAAAAGAGATGTGTACATTTTGACACACCCTCGTATTGAAATCGGTATCGCACCACAAGACGAGAAAAAGACTGCCTGTATCCGAGCTTATGGGAATAGCCCATTTGTTTGCCAAGCGAATGGGACTTGACAACCACCAATGGGTGGCGGTAACGCACAAGGACACCGACAACAGACATATTCACATTATCGCCAATCGTATCAGCCTATATGAGAAGTCTATGATACCACTTTTGTGAGCAACAGGGCAGCGAGATGGCGGAGGAAATAAGCAGAGAGAAAAGGCTTGACTATCGCAAAAGGAGGTCAAGGCGAAGAAGAAATATCAAAAGACAAAAAGCCAGTCCAATGAGAGAGAGCAGACGAAGCAGCAGGTGCAGAAGATTTGCTATGCTCACTTGATAAGTATAAAGGTACAGGCATCACGGGACACTCCATGTTTCTCTACGAATTGAATAAGAACAACATTGCCATAGAGCGCATGAAGAATAAGCAGGGCATGGTCTATGGTTTGAAGTTCTCCTACTGTGGACAGACATTCAAAGCTTCCGAAATCGGCAGGGAGTTCGGCTATCGTTCCTTGCAGAAGAACTTTGAAGCAGCCAACAAGGAAAAGCAGAAGAAACCACACCAAACGATACAAGAGCCAATAGAAAAGAAAGAACAACCTGATACCGGTTATCAACTCGTACCTCCAAAGCCGTTCCTCAATTTCACGAGACAATGACACGCCACAAGTGCAGAATCCCATTGGTGCAGTGGCAGACACCATTGTTAGTGCAGCCGATGAAGTTGTGGAGGGGTTGGCGATTTGATTACACCAACCACACAGGTTGATGACTATGCCGAAACAGCATGGCAACGCAAGCTCAGGAATCAAGCCAACAGGAAGAAGAAGCGCAAAACGAGGATTATAGTCCAATCACAAATCGCATTATAAAAAGTGCAGAAAGAAGAATATCTCATTAAAAACGCTTGTTATTCGCCAGCAAAGTATTATCTTTGCAAACAGAATAACAGGCGTTCTTTGTTAGGCAGAAAACAGCGAAGCCAAGTAGCTCGCTCGTTTCCAAATCGTTACCTATTTAGTTTGTATCATAAGGTAACTTCTTCTTTCTCAATTAGATACATTTTTAAGAGTATCTTTTCATGTAAATAAATCTTTTTCTTCATGAAAAGAATTTGTAGGAGATAGCTTTTTTATCATTTAAAGAAAGAGAGTCCATTTGTCATTTCTGGCAAATGGACTCTCTTTCTTTAGTCTATAAAATGCTTGTAGAACCTGTCGATTTTACGATGTCACTTTTTATGCACACGGAACTATCATATTCCTTTGTATTCATATACTTCATTAGCGTAGATAGAGAGTCATCACTCTTTATTGTCGGCAATCATATACGAACAGTATTTATTGAGTAAATCATTCAATAACAAATCACCTTTCTGATAACGGTCAGCGTCAAGCTTTTGTAACTCTTTCGCGTATAGGCTTTTTAGTCTTAAATAAAGCATGAAGATATGGTACGCCATTTTCCTCTGTTATGTTCACGTCCGTGAAGAATTGAGTTAAATCTTCTTTGTCATAAACGATGGAATAGCTTGGTCGTTTTGCGCCAGGTAGTACTTTTCTACAGGATATTCTTGTCAACCAGATCTTGGATGTCACGAATGGCAGTGTCCTTCGAACATTTTGCTAACGTTGCCCATGTCTTTGATGTTATCTTTGCCTCATAGCCGTCAAAGAAATAGATTGAGCATTTGTGTTTGTCGTTCTGTCAGTGGTATAGCCGATGCTTTCTGCCAGAAGAAGCTCTTGTTTAAGATTGTTGTGACGGTGGCACCAGCTTCGTCAAGTGCATCCACCAATTTCTGCATATACCACACTAACCACTCCGTAACGTCGCCATCTCCACGCTGCATACGTTCGAGAATGTCATAGTAGTGCTTCTTATCCTTGTTTATCTGTGATGAAATATTATAGAAACGGAACCTACTTTTCTCGCCACGTGCCAAGAGCATATCTGAAAAGAATACGTGCTAATCGTCCGTTTCCATCCTCAAATGGATGAACGCTTACAAACCAGAAATGAGCAATGGCGGAACGTATGACACTACTTACAGGTTCTTCTTTATTAAACCATCTGAGGAACTTTTGCATTTCTTCTTCAATACGGTCTGGAGAAGGAGCAATATAGCGAATTTTCTCACGTCCAAATATTCCACTGACTATATGCTCCTCGTTCGTTCGATACTGTCCAATCTCTATCTGGCTACCTTCACTGTAGCCAGAAGGGAAGAATGCAGCTTGCCAAGCATATAATCTTTCTTTTGTGAGAATCATATCATAATGCTGTACAGCTTCGAGCATTACGTTGACAACAGAGTCAACATAGTGAGATGGTGCAGTCTGTTTTACGTTCTCAATCCCAAGTTTTCTTGCTATGGAAGAACGGACCTGATCCACATTGAGGCGGATACCTTCAACTTCTGAAGAATACACTATATCATAAAGTAAGGTTCTCTCGCCATAGCATGTATTTTTGCTGTCAAAGCCCAGTGAAGCCAATCTCCCGTAAAGCAAACCCTGTTTACGGAATACCTCTTCTTGGAGTAGTTCCACCTTTGAAGTGTCCCAGCGGAAGTCAGTCCAATTGTCTCTTTCGTGTATATACATCATCCTTTTACTATCTTTTAGACGATAATTTTTGTCTTATATCGTCGCAAATTATGCGACAAAAATACTTAAATAATGCTGAAATTCCAAATAATTTCTCAAATAACGCATATTTTGTGACGTTCTTGGAGAAAGATATGTAGGATAGCTATATCGTCATCCTCCATCATTTAACACCTAATATCTGCTGTTCATTAACACCCAACATTCACTCCCCAACACCCATCAATCCCCCAATAATGTATAAATCTTACTTATTTATTTTTGTTATCCCTGCTAAGTTGCAGTAACTTTGCACTCTTAAACAGAGAGTTAATAGTAAAAAAATAAACATAAAAAAAGTAGATAAATATATGGCATATTTGTTTTTCATCGGAATCAGTATCTGAGGGACACCCAGATAAGGTTGCCGATCAGATAAAGCGACGCATTGCTCGACCAATTCTTGGCATACGACGAGGATGCACGTTGCGCTATAGAAACCTTTAACACTACTGGACAGGTGGTGGTTATGGGTGAGGTAAGGTCTAAGGAATATGTTGATCTTCAGACAATTGCACGTAAAACAATTAACAAAATCGGTTATACAAAGGCTGAGTATCAATTTGATGGTAATAGCTGTGGCGTGCTTACCGCTATTCATGAGCAGAGTGATGATATCAATCGTGGTGTTGACAATGGTGATGCCGAGAATCAGGGAAGCTGGTGATCAGGGTATGATGTTTGGTTATGCATGCAATGAGACAGACAACTATATGCCTGTAACACTCGACTTGGCACACCTCCTTATGACTACATTGGCTGACATTCGCAAGGAAGGTAAGCAGATGACTTATCTCCGTCCAGACTCAAAGAGTCAGGTGACAGTGGAGTATAGCGATGACAATATCCCACAGCGAATTGACACTATCGTTGTTCAACACAGCACGATGACTTTATCAAGCCTGCTGACGACTCACGTGAGGCACAGTTGAAGGCTGATAAGGAGATGGTAGAGCAGATTCATAAGGATGTACTTGAAATCCTTATGCCACGTGTAAAGGCACAGATAACATCGGAGAAAAGTACTTGCCTTGTTCAACGACAATATCAAGTATCTTGTCAATCCAACAGGGTAAAGGTTTTGTGATTGGTGTCCTCATGGTGATACTGGTTTTGACTGGTCGTAAGATTATCGTTGATACTTACGGCGGTAAAAGGCGGTCATGGCGGTGGTGCCTTCTCTGGTAAGGACTCAAGTAAGGTGAACCGTTCTGCAGCCTATGCTGCACGCTATATCGCTAAGAATATGGTGGCAGCTGGTGTGAGCGATGAGATTCTCGTACAGTTGGCTTATGCCATTGGTGTTGCCGAGCCTGTTAGTGTTTATGTGAATACCTACGGTCGTTCACATGTGAAGGCTACTGATGGTGAGATCGCAGAGATGGTGAAGAAACTGTTTGATCTTCGTCCAAAGGCTATTGAGAAGACACTGAAGCTTCGTCAGCCAATGTATTTAGAGACAGCTGCTTATGGTCACATGGTAGACAAAATGAGAGTTGTTCAGAAGACCTTCGAAAGCCGTTATCATGAGAAAAAGACAGTTGATATTGAACTTTCACTTGGGAAAAACTCGATCGAGTAGAGGATATTAAAAAGACATTCGGACTCTAATAGATAATGCCGACAACTGATTCCATTGTTCGCCCTTCTCTATTGCTAAAGTCAACATTGGCAGCAGGAAGAAGGCGAATGTCGATTCTGAGGGTAAGGCGGGTCAGAAAACTGACTCGTCTGTCTTGTTACGCCCTAAAAAGCGAAGACGTTTCAGCTGACGGTTTCAAATTTGCCGAAGAAGGTTACTTCAAAGGAATAAGTACTTCAAATTGGGACGTGGCAACGTGTCCTAATGGCATATTAGGTATCCCTGCTCCTTATGCTGTAAGCAATGATAATGTTATTGCTGCAATGCTCTTGAGGCTGTTTTGTGATGGAAATGGTGGCATTCTCCTTTCAAGAAACTTCATAGAACGGCAGGTAAAGAGTTTCTTTCGTGTAAGTCGTAGCAAGGGAGTCGATGGTTGAGGCAGATGGTGAGTTGCGTTTTCAAACAATCTTGGTTGCACAAACCTCTTTACTATTCAGTATTCTCTATTATTTCTTCGTGCATGAATTGAGAACCGGAAAGCTTTCTAGTGGGTCGCAACTTGGAGCGATAGGATGCTTTTTGGTGTTTTTATTGCTTATTTCCTGTTTAAGAATCTCATCTATGGATTTGTAAATTGGGTGTTCTTTGATAGGAAAAAATAATGGACAATGGCGGCATGCAGGTCTTCCTTTCTTCTCTTGAAGGGTGCTTTTTGTTCCCTATAGTACTCTTACAGGTTTATTTCTCTTTATCACTTCAAGCAGCAATGATTTATACACTATTTGTTATATTATTTATCAAAATGCTTGCTTTTTATAAGAGTTATACCATCTTTTTTAAGAGAATGGGTGCCAGTCTGCAAATAATTTTGTACTTTTGTGCGCTCGAATTGATGCCGCTGATGGTATTGTGGGGCGTTTTGTTCATAACAGATAACTATTTGATTATAAACTTTTAGGGACACGATGATAAAAAGATCTTGGTTTCACAGCCAAAGCCGTCAAGCGAAAAAGTCGCCTTATTACGACATCGCAGAAGACTTAGGGGTGGAGCTGGTTTTCAGACCTTTCTTTAAAGTGGAAGGACTCTCAGCGAAAGAGTTCCGTCAGCAGAAGATAAACTTGTTGGATTATACAGCTGTGGTATTTACTTCTCGTCATGCTGTAGATAATTATTTTAATCTCGCTAAGGAAATGCGTATCACTATCCCAGAGGATATGAAGTATTTCTGTGTGATTGAAACGATAGCACTCTATATCCAGAAGTATGTACAGTACCGCAAACGTAAGGTGTTCTTTGGTAATACGGGAAAAATAGATAATCTCATTCCAACGATGACAAAGCATAAGACAGAGAAGTACCTTGTTCCGCAAAAGTTCTGTTCATACGGATGCACTGACAAAGCTGTTGGATGCTAATAAGCTCAAAGCATAAGGAATGTGTGATGTATCGCACAGTGAGCAATGGACTGACTGAGGAAGAGGTTAAGAACTTTTGATTATGATATGCTTGTCTTCTTCAGCCCAACAGGTGTGAAAGGCTTTGAAGGAGAATATCCTAACTTCGAACAAGGTGATATCAAGATAGCAGCCTTTGGTCCTGCTACTGCAGAAGGAAATTGAGGCACAAGGTCTAAGACTTGACTTGCAAGCTCCGTCTCAGAATACCCTTCTATGACAGGTGCTTTGCGTGCTTTCTTGGAGAAAGAGAAAAATAAATAAGAATAACGGCTTCTTCCTCATCTAAAAAAGGATGGGGAGGAGCGACATCAACTACTCGGATATACAGTAAATAGAGTAATAAGGAATGGAAAAAGCATGAAGAAAGATTCAGCAAGAGAACGTCTATGTAGTAAGAAGCTCATAGATACGCTCTTTGGACCTGGTAGAAGTCATGCGATGACAGCATTCCCTTTTGAAGGTTGTTTATAGACTGGTTGATAACGTTACTGAGACTACTGCATCGGCAGGAGCCGTTACGGAGACGAATGTACAGGTGTTAATCAGTGTTCCAAAAAAGCATTTCAAACGTGCTGTGAAGCGCAATAGGGTGAAAACGGCAGGTGCGTGAGGCTTATCGAAAACACAAGAGTTATGTGACTCTTCGTGTGAAAAGAATTAACAGATAAGCAGTTACTGATAGCTTTTATATGGCTTTCAAATGAATTGACAGACTCTGTTACTGTTGATCAGCGGGTTTATAACCTGCTTCAAAAGAATAGGAGAACGGATATGATGGAAGAGAAGGGGAGAAACAAACTTGTGTCAAATGAGCAACATTCTCAAAATGTTTTTGCTAAATTGTGGCGACTTTTCACTCGTGGTTTATCGTGGTTGTTGATACTCCCGATACTCTTTTATCGCCAGTTTATCTCACCTTTTACGCCACCCTCATGTCGTTTTACCCCTACCTGCTCGGAGTATGGTAGGCAAGCAATCCTGAAGCATGGTCCGTTTAAAGGGACTTGCACTTACAATTTGGCGTATATTAAGATGTAATCCGTGGGGTGGAAGTGGTTATGACCCTGTACCTAACTTTTATCACAATAGAATATTAATACAGAGTTGAAGCTCGTGAAGAAAGGGTAAAATGTCTTTGATGTCTTCAAGCTTTCGACTCCTTAAAGTATAAAGACATAAATGAAGAACTTTGTAGAAGAACTCCGTTGGCGTGGTATGTTGGCACAGATAATGCCAGGTACTGAGGAATTGCTTCAGAAAGAGATGGTTTCAGCTTACTTGGGTACTGACCCAACAGCTGACTCACTGCACATCGGACACCTCTGTGGTATCATGATGTTGCGTCATTTGCAGCGTTGCGGACATAAGCCTTATCTCCTCGTTGGTGGCGCTACAGGTATGATTGGTGACCCTTCTGGCAAGAGTCAGGAACGTAATCTCCTTGATGCTGAAACGCTCTATCATAACCAGGAGGCTATCAAGAAGCAGGTAAGTAAGTTCCTTGACTTTGATGGCAATGAGCCTAACAAAGGCGGAGATGGTTAACAACTATGACTGGATGAAGGACTTCACCTTCCTCGACTTTGCTCGTTTGGTTGGTAAGCACATCACCGTCAACTATATGATGGTAAAGGATAGCGTGAAGAAGCGTTTGAATGGTGAGGCTCGCGATGGGCTTAGCTTTACGGAATTTACCTATCAGCTTCTGCAGGGTTACGACTTCCTCTATCAATATAGAAGTACGGTGTAAAGTTGCAATTGGGTGGTAATGACCAATGGGGTAACATGACTACTGGTACCGAACTTATTCGTCGTACGCTTGGTAGTGAGGCAGAGGCATACTGTCTTACTTGTCCATTGATAACTAAGGCTGATGGTAAGAAGTTTGGTAAGACTGAAAGTGGTAATATCTGGCTTGATCGCAACCGAACAACACCATACGCCTTCTATCAGTTCTGGTTGAATGTTAGTGATGATGATGCTAGAAATATATCAAAATCTTCACCTCTTTGGAGAAGGATGTCATTGATAGTCTTATTGAAGAACATCGTCAAGACCCAGGTCGTCGTCTGCTCCAGTATCGTCTTGCTGAAGAAGTTACGCGTATGGTTCATTCACAGGAAGACCTCGATATGGCTATTGCAGCCTCTAACATCCTCTTCGGTAAGGTACAAGGAGAACTTGTTGCAGTTAGACGAGCAGACTTTCACTGACGTTTTCAAGGATGTACCACACTATGAGGTGTCAAAAGATGTACTTGGTCAGCCTGCTGTTGATGTTTTCAATCAGGAAGGAATGCAGATCTTCCCAAGTAAGAGTGAGATGCGTAAGCTCGTTAAGGGCGGTGGTGTAGCACTTAACAAGGAGAAGCTTGCAGCTTTTGACCAGCCTGTAACGAGTCGATGACCTTATTGATGGTAAGTATCTCCTCGTTCAGAAGGGTAAGAAAAAAACTATTCTTTGATCATCGTAAAGTAAGTATCTACAAATTATAATACGTAAACTATGAAAGGTCTTTTCTTCGCCCATTGTGACGTTGTAAGGCACTTTTATTTAACCACTTCCCATAGTATTCTTACTGAATATTTATGGGCATAAAAAGTTTCATTATGAAGAAAAATTGTATTTTTCTTGCAACTGACAATCTTTGTGCTCTTTTGCCTCTTGTAGTGGTGAAGACCCAGACCCAATTCCTGAGCCAACACCTTCAACGGGAGAGGTTGAGCAGACTATCTTTTGTCTATATGCCATGAGTCAGGTGTAACAAACGGCGGAGTCGTTAGAAATAATCTCTATAAATTCTTTAATGGTAATCTCGATGATATTAAACAAGCAGTGGAGCAACAAGGAGGCTTGGGGAATAAACAGCTGATTGTGTTCATTTCGAGTTCGATATCAAAAGGTTATCTATATAAAAATTAAGTATAAGAACAGGAAGTATATAAACGATACCCTTGCTGTCTATAACAATACATTGTCAGGTTTGCGCTTAAATACGTCAGGATGGATAACAAGCATTTTTGAAGCGTGTTAAGCAGGAAGCTCCAGCTAAGAACTACTCATTGATTGTGGGATGTCATGGTATGGGTTTGGATTCCTGGTAAGCCAGTACACGTCTTACCCGTTCTGTCGCTTCTCCTATTGAACGTGATATAGAGACAGATTTGGTGGGTCCTCCAACGCGTTGGTTTGGTGGTGGAGATTATCAAACTGATATCTCGACCTTCACTAAAAGTATTGAAGATTCTGGTATCGGTAAGTTCCAGTACATTCTCTTTGACGATTGTAATATGACAGGTGTTGAAGTTGCTTATGAACTTCGTAATGTAACAAACCATATTATTGGTAGTCCAACAGAGATTATGGCTTATGGTATGCCTTATAAGCTCTTGTGGGGGGAACTGTCAAAGGTGAATCCAGATTATCATAGAATCTGTAATGACTTCATCAACTTTTATAGTAATTACACTTATAAAGGCTCTTCTTATCCTTATGGTACAATCAGTGTAATTGATTGTTCGCGGGTTGAAAACATGGTGAATTTGATGAAGGATGTTAATAGGTCTGCTTCGCTCTCTCCATTTGTTGAAAGTAACCTTCAAAGTATGGATGGTTATAATCCTTCAAAGTTCTATGATATGGGCGATTATGTACGTACAATCTTACATAATGACCCACTTTTATTGGCAAGGTTCAACCAGCAGCTGAACCTTCTTGTACCTGAAAAGGGAAATACAAGTTCGTATTATACTACTTTTAATAAGGACAGTTTTGGACATGTAGTTTCCATTCGTACCTATTCGGGTATCACTATTTCTGATCCTTCAAGTAATCCTGAGGTTGAGACGGTCATTAAACAAGAATCTGTATTATAAGGCTACCCATTAGGATTAAAGGTAAATATAAAAATAGCATCTATAGAAAAGTAACCTTCTATAGATGCTATTTCTTTAGATATAAAAGCACAGACGCATCGAATGAACGGGTATCTTTCACGCAGGTGTACATCATCAGCTCTGAAAGTTGTTCGTTCATTTTTTGTACCTTCTCCTCAACCCAAGTTTAACCGGTAAAAATATTTTTCATAAATTTTCGGGATGTTTTGTGTAGTATCAATTTTATAAATAATTGATAATCAAGCATAGGGTATTGTAACGAGGAGTAAAATCTGATTTGTAGGACACCGTCATATCAAAATTATTTTGTTACTTTTGCACTCATGCACGCAAATGTACAGAACGATTCAACCCTGCAACAGGCGACATGGCTCCTTATCGCATTAAGGGAGTCATATCGTGACGATGCAGGGGTCATGTCATTCGCTAATTCTGTTGAACATCGGGTTCGAACCTTCACTTACAGCCGTACAGGTTCGAAAAAAATTGCATACGCACTTACCGAACGCTTCAAAAACAGAAGTACACCCTCGCTTTTCAAGGAACATCTTGACGGACTTACTCCTATTGAACAGGCAAAGGCTGATGAATGGTGGAGCCGTATGGAGAACGAAGGTGGAATTGATAGGTTTAACAAGGAAGAGCAGAAGTCGCTGAGAAAAATATGAGAACTACGTTGACCTTGAGACGGCAAACTATACTGACGCAAGGAATGTTGGTGCAGAGTGGCTCTGCAAGCAGACAATAGACAAACTGCAATTAGAGGGTTTCCTGCGCAAAAACGGCTGGACGGAGAATACAATACACACAGCTTTGTCAGCATTGATTGTTCGCACAGTATATGCTGTTTCTGAACGTTCGTCTTATTATTATTTGCGTGATAACTCGGCTGCTGGTGAACTTTATAGTGGAGTTCCTGGCTGGACACCAGGAATCAATTCTCTGTATAAAGTCACTGACAAATTATATGAACTAAAGGAACAGTTAGAGCGTCATCTGTGCAACGTTACTGACGATCTCTTTAATATAGACAACAAGTTGATGCTCTTCGACTTAACCAACTTCTATTTCGAGGGCAGCAAGCGTAACAGCAACAAAGCCAAGTTCGGTCGTTCAAAAGAAAAACGCTCTGACTGTAAGCTACTTGTACTTGCACTATGTATCAATAAAGAAAGGTTTTATACGTTATTCTTCTATCTTGGAGGGTACTACAGCAGACCCTAAGTCTCTGCCCAATCATGATTGATACGTTAGCAAAGAGGAATCCATCACGGACAAAAGATACGCTCGTTGTCATGGATGCAGGTGTTTCCACGGAAGAGAACTTGGAGCTGATCAAAAGAAAAGGTTACAATTATCTCTGCGTATCCCGTACAAAAATGAAAGACTATACGCTCAGTGATGATAACAAGAGTGTTACGGTAATGGATGCCCGTCGGCAGAAAATAACGCTGAAAGAGGTTAAGACAGAAGATGACAAGGATTATTATCTCGAAATAACATCTCCTTCGAAAGCTATGACAGAGTCGTCTATGAACAGGGTCTGGAGAGAGCGTTTTGAGATGGAACTGCAGAGGATAAACGATGGAATCTCCAAGAAAGGTGGAACAAAAACCTATGAAAAGGTTGTTGAACGTACAGGACGTGCCATACAGAAGTACCCATCTATAGCGAAGTTCTACCAGATAAGCTACATAAAAAATGAGAAGAAACCCAAGCAGATGCTACGTGTAGACTGGGAGATAAAAGACCTCTCTGCAATGGAGTCCGGTCACGGAGTCTACTTCCTCCGCAGCAATGTCAGGACACTTTCTGAGCGTGTGACATGGGAATACTACAATCTCATTCGTGAGATAGAATGTACAAACAGGCAACTAAAGAATGATCTCAACCTCCGTCCTATCTATCATCAGAAAGATGAGCGAAGCGACGCACACCTCTTCTTCGGTTTATTAGCCTATTGGGTGGTAAACACCATCCGCTGTCAATTAAAACGAGAAGGAGAATCCTGTTACTGGACCGAGATTGTACGACGTATGAGCACCCTAGAAGCTCGTCACAACAAAAAGGGAAGAATCCATTAGGTGAAACCATCGAGATGCGCCAATGTAGTAGTCCTTCAAAGCAAAGCAAAACAGATATACGATAAGTTGAACTTAAAAACACTCACCATTCAAAAAGAATAAAATTTGTAGGACACAGAGTCCATAAGAAAAACGAGGAAAGTACGATGACTGCAAAGAAATAGGCGAAAGTGGGGGTTAAACTTGGGTCAACTCCTTCTGCTCCTTGTTGCAGCAATGGCTTAAAATTCCTCTGCCCACAGCTACAGCATCAGCACCTAATGCAAGTGCTTTTGTAAGCATCGTAGCCTGTATCAATACCACAGTCAACGAAGATGGCGATACCGCTTCCCTCAATGCTGCCTTAATCTTAGGTAGAACCATCAGTGGAGCAATGCCGAAAGGAATACGTCCGTGGTGATGAGAGATAACAATCGCAGCACAGCCTGCCTCCTTACACTTCAAAGCATCCTGCACAGAGAGTACGCCCTTAGCAACGAATGGTACGTTGTCAGCGGCTTTCACGTATTCTTTGAGGTCGGAAAGCATGACAGGACCGAGTGGAATACCGTTCATAACATCATATCTTCCGTCTGTTCCAGGAACGTGGTCAATGTCTACACCGACAGCTATTGCACCGTGTTTGATAGCAAACTGAATCTCATCTAAAATAATATTATGGTCAGCGAACGGCTTAATGATTCTCACTGTTCTTGCTCCTTCAGCTGCGATTTCAGCATACTCCTCGTTAGGTTCCATACCCACCCAGTTGACTGTATTCAGCTTTTTGGCTGCTCGTGCATACTCTAACATTGGTTTCTTGCCATCTTTCAGCACCTTATTTAGATGCGAGAAGGCGAGGCATCATAATTGGTGAATCGAACTCTTCACCGAAGATAACTGATCTTCAATGTTGGCTCGACGGCATCAATAACACGCATCTCACATGGATAGAATCCAAGTAGTTGCGGTTAAAAACATTTGCATCATCTGCTTTGCCACTTGTTACGGGTATCATTCCCGCTGGTCCTAGCCATGGACTCTTTACGTTATCGTTCATATTCTTTCACTCCTTAACTCCTTAAATTATATCAATAATAATGTTATCAGCGTATATACTACCATTGCTACCACGATAAAGATAGAGATAAAAGCCGACATAAAGCTTTCGTCGTCCTCGTCTTTGCAAAGACTTTCTATCTGTAGTGGTACTGGGGAATCCTGTCGGACAAGCAAAGTAAAGTAGTACGCCAACAAGGAATATCTTCACTGCCATCAATTCTGGGAACAGCAAGAAGAAAATATCGATTGCTCCACACAGTACAAGGCGTACCACTGTCAATGTCAAAAAGTGGCTTGAACTATGCTGTACGCAGAGTGGAAATCCATAGCCGAGGGTGAAGAGGATAATGCTTGCAATAGAGTGTCATTGCCATATCCATCGTTCCATCATAAATCCTGTGAAAATTCATTTTCCATCAGCCATTGATACAAACCCGACAAGTTGACGAGAATACCCACGATAACGGCAATGATGAAAGGGGCTGTAATAATTCGTTTGCCATAGGGCACAGAAAAGCCACATCCTTTGATGTCTGGCGGGTGACAAGTGCTGGCACAAGTCCAAAGTTGATAAGGATACCAGCAACGTCAAAGGTAATGATATTCACTGCGTGTTCTGCTCCTACCAATGCGATATAAAGGGTGAGACAACGCACCTCCCCTCACAAGTCATCAGTAGGAAGGGTGCCAAACGAGCATAACGACCGCTAATGGGCTTTGCTATGCTCTTACCTATCAGATGAGACAAGAATCCAAGCGGCATCTAAAAAGAGAATCTCATAAATGAAATTCGTCGATAATTCTGCCTTCACAAGTACATGAAAGACGAGCAGATGGGAAAAGAATATTAAATACCAATGACTTTGCTCCCTTCGTTCTGTCCTGCTGTTACCCAACCTCTTCTGTGACTTAACCAACCGAGGAACATCATAAAGAAGACAGGAAGAGAATCTCTATTGCTTTTCATTTATTTGCTGAATTTATCTAATTTATGTTGTTATACAACGTACAAAATATAGATAAAATGCATGATATTGGCAAATGAATAGGAGAATTTAAATAAATAGGCTCACCCAACCCTTACTAAAAAGAGGAGAGCCTCACCCCAACCCCTCTCCGAAAGAGAGAGTGATTACCGAAAAGGTAATCGTAATTCGATTTAAGCGTGAGTTGGTTCTATACTAACACATATAGTGGTGGATTTTATTCTCCGCATTATTGGTGTTTCTGCCGTTCGCACCATTGGTGTTTGCCGTTCGCATCAATGGTGCGGACCAACACTACGATGATGAAATAATAGCTTAGAATGATAATAAAAAAGGGATGTTTTTGGAATACAAAACTGGCACAGCAGGAAGATGCTGTGCCCAGTTGTAGGGAGATAAAAAGATGTTATCTTTTTAATGATTTTTCTTTACAAATGATTTTGTGGTTAGCATGTTGTAACCGTAAAGACCTTTGTTTCATGAGGTTTGTAAAGGTGCCTTGCCAAAGCCTTACGTTGACGATGTTGTCTTGTGCCCCATAGCGTCTCTGAAATTATATTCCTTCGCATTACCGAGGATAGAAAGTGGCAGCTGAACACGCTGAGAGAGTGTCAGAAGGAGTTCATGATGGCAATAGCTTGACGGTTTCCACTTAGGTTTCTGAGGTGAGACACGGCATGCACCAGGGAAGTCAACTCATGGGCTGCCTCGCCAAGCTCATCTTGGTTGATAGCAATAATCTCCTTATTGAGGAGGATGCGACGTGTTTCTACGTTCTCGTTCAAGATGTCGTGGCTTACTGCTAATGGCGAAGCGAACATGCACCACATAGACATCTGTGTCTGATATTCTGTATAAGTGCAGCCTACACCACCTAAATCGCTTGATGGTCCGCCCTTTCCGTCGAGTCCAACAACGAGCATATCCGTATCGAGCCAGTAGCCTGGTCCTGCGTATTTATAAAGTGGTTCGGTAATGTTGATGATATCAATGATACCCATACCTCCCTGCTTCACGATGTCTTTCCACATATCACGCACGTCATAGGCTCACACGCCAGAGCGAACCGCCAGCCTGACGAGCCCACAACCCCGAGGGTTCAGCTGTCCCCATTCACAGACACCCAAGGCAATCTTACGACCTGAATTCTGTAGCGCATCAGCTCATCTTCTTATAGCGTTTTATGGGCAACGGCACTGTCAGAAGGTGCGTGGCAGTAGTCGTATTTCAGATAGTCAATCCCCCATTGTGCAAAGGTCTTGGCATCTTGTTCCTCAAAACCGTAACTGGCAGTGTAGCCTGCACAAGTGAGCTGAGCAGCATCAGAGTAGATTCCGAGTAGTAAACCCTTTGAGTGAACATAGTCTGCAGTGCCTTTATTCCGCTTGCGGGAACTTCTTTGGGTCAGGGATAATGTTGTGCGTTTGTCGCGTCCTCCCTGCCATGCATCATCGATGAAGATGTATTTATATCCAGCTTTCAGCATAGCCATACAGCCGCCATCTTATCAGCAATTTGTCGGATAAGCTGTTCGTTGATGTCCTCCTTATATTTGTTCCAGGTCATAAAACCCATTGGAGTGAGTCGTGCTACGGATCACGATTAGCAGCGGTCGTGTGCAATGATGCCAGTAGAAAGGCTGTAATAAACAAAAATGATTTACGAAGTTTGAGATAGTTGCTCAATCATTATAATTATAATTTAGGAATTAGCAGATACTAAAAATCCGCAGAATCATAAAGAATCCACGGATTTTCTGTGTTGTCCCAGGCGGATTCGAACCACCACTGACAGAGACCAAAAACTGTGGTGCTACCATTACACCATAGGGACAATCGTGGGTGCAAAGGTAATGTAGTTTAATGCCCAAATTTTACTGTATAATTTTGCGTATCTACTGTGTTTGTGCAGTAAAATATACGCAAATTACTCTCATTTTATCTGATATTTCTTCTATGCTGTTTGGTGTTTATAAGATAAAAGATTATCTTTGTAGCATACTATAGTTCGGAACATTCTATCACTTTGTATTATACAAGTCTATGAAACCTATATCGTCAGTTATCATATTTTTACTACTCGTTTGCTCGGCAGTATGGGCAAGTATTGACAGCTATCACTGTGCGGAAACATCTATTGTACAGGATATGAATCGAGGCTTTGTCGAAGACACTCGCTGGGGAAAACGTGAGGCGTGGATTACGCCCGATACCATACAAAGTTATCGGCAATATTGTGACAGATAGCCGACCTTAGACGTCGTTCGTTTGTGTCATATGCGTTGGGTGAAGATAGTCATTCGTTACGCAGTAGACAGATGAGGTGGCAGGCAGGTGGCCATTCGCTTTTATTCCAAAGTTATGCTGATTGTTCCTTCGCTACGGTATGGGGCTTATCAGATCAGCGTTTACCCTTTGCTTTCCTATTGTTAGCCTTGGTTTGGATGATGCGATCTATCTGTATTTTTCGTCGTCATCGTGAGGGCGCGTTTCGTCTAGGTAGGATGGTGCATGCCGCTTCTGACCATAGTTTTCGTGACTGGCATGGGGAGAAAAATAGCCTTTACTCAATGCAACAGCAGCTCATGGGAGCTATTTATAAATGCAACTGATCATAAACTGTCGAAGGCTGTTATCTGCGAAACGCTTTTGGCCAAAGGAAACCTGATGCAAAAGCGAAACACTCTATACACTTATCCGTCGCCTGAAACTAATTGTCAGTGAGCGTTGCGGATTAAAGATAGTGGCTGACAGGGTGATGGTTACCGATTGAATAATATAAACTTCTTTCCTATCCAGCTAATATTCCCTCAGAGGAAAGCCATATATACAGGAAGCGTGAGAATTCCATCCTTTTCTCTATATTATAATCTCCTAACTTTTGTAAGCTAAATATACGTGGTACTTGTCAGGATGCTGTAAAATCGTCTTAGTCCTCTTTTAGTGTTTCCAGTAGATGCTTTTACTTCAACGAGAACACATTCATTTTACTTTTTGTTTGTGATAGATGGTTTATTCTAAGTAAGTTTATTGATATTTTTATTCAATTTGGTTTTACTTATATAATAAATCTATAAAGTTCTCACTGAACAACCTTTTTATTGAGTTTTTACGCTTTTTCAAACGACTTTTTGTAGTAATATTCATTTTACTAACGACTTGCGCTGCAAATATAAATGATTATTTTGAAAAATACAAATATCCTTCTCTAATTTAATACCATTTATACGCGTATAAGAGCTTAATGAACTTTCTCGAATTATGCGGAAGTTTATCGCTTAAAGAACATGGTTATTTATGAGGTTAAAGCTATTGTCAGGTAGTTGTCAGTGTTTATTTTTGCCCTAATAGTAGGTGGATTCTATCTTTGTAGCAAAAACAAAGACTATGGAAAAAGGTTTATGGATGCTGTTGTTATGCTTTCTTGCACTTCCTGTTGGTGCCCAGAATGAGAAAGGAAACAGTGAGACGGCAAAGAGTGTAGAGATGAAAGAGGTGACAGTTGAGGCTACTGAGTGACGAAAAAGCTTGATGGTCTGCTGATTATACCGTCTGATGCACAGCGAGAAGCGGCAACGGATGGATATAGTCTGCTTGCAAAGCTATCTCTTCCACGTATCAGAGTAGATGAGGTGATGCGTACCATTGTGCCTTTATCGAACAATGGAACTGTTCAACTTAGGCTGAATGGAACCTTGGCAAGTAAAGAAGACCTACTTTCACTGGACCCAAAAACTTGTGAAAAACATTGATTTCATCGATAATCCGGGGGTTAGATATGGTGACGGAATAGGCTATGTCATTGACATTCGGACGAAAGCGTAACACCACTGGTTACGTGCTTGGAGCAGATTTATCGAACTCTGTTACGACTGTGAATGGCGATAATACGCCTCTATGCAAAGTACAATCATAAGAATTCAGAACTGAGCTTTAACCTTTACTTCTCTTATCAAGACCAGCATGGTTTTCGGTCTTCAGAACTGAGCTGACTATACCTTTGAACAATGGTAGTCATTATCTGGTTTCACGCAATCAGACCGATGGCAGGAGTCGTCGTTTTTGGTAATCAGTTTGAGATAAAGTATCAGTCTTGCCGACTCGGCTACGTATGTTTTCCAAACAAATCTGTCAGTGGGAGGAGGTACTACGCCCGGTAATTATGCTGATTTTTGTGTATCAGGGATGGAACAATAGAGCAGGCTTATCGGACAATCAATGTGTCAAGTGATTTCTCTCCAACTCTTGACCTTTACTTCTTTTCATCAGCTTGGTAAACATCAGAGTATTACAGCTGACATTGTTGGTTCGAGTATTTATACGGACAAGCGAGGATATAATGGAGAAGAAGGAGATTATGCCTATGAGGTAAATGGGCGTACTCTGGTCGCTGGAGAGTGAAGCTATTTATGAGAATAAACTCAAGCCTTTCACCCTTTCTGCAGGTTTAAACCACTCGATGACGTTTACCAATAATGAATATACGGGTGATGTAACCGCTCTCAATAAAGTGCGAAGAGGAGAATTATATCTTTTCTCAGAGGTGAAAGGACGATGGAAGCATTTAGGCTATTCGGCTGGCGTTGGTATGGCTAACAAAACCTATTCGCAGGAAAGTTATAACTTTAATTATTGGACTTTCCGTCCGAAGTTGACGTTAAGTTACGAGATCTTGACGGATTAAATGCACGTTATACCTTTGAAACCTATCGTCGTGTGTCTTCATACGCTATGGTGAGCGATGCAAAAATCAGAGAGAATAGTCGTGAATGGAAGGTTGGAAATCTAATCTGCAACCTTCAAGAGTCATTAAGAATATTATAGATATAAGTTATAATGGTAGGCGTGTGAGCGGTGGTATGAATATGGAGTACCGACGTGACCTTGGGAGTAATATGAGTGTGTATGAACGTACGGCAACAGATGAGTTTCTTTATTCACAACAGAACATTGGCAATATTATGATGTTCGTTGTTCAGAATTATGTTAGGTATGATGTTGTGCCAGAGCGTCTGTCTGTAACACTTTTCGGAGGTATCAATCGTTTCTTTAACATCAGTAGTCTGTATCGTCATCATCTTACAAGTTACAACTATGGTGGTAATATTCAGGCTTATCTTGGACGCTGGACACTCACGGGATATGCCGATAATGGTTGGAAATTTGTTGAAGGAGAGCATGAGGGAAGGAATGGTCCAGCAATCTATTTGGGCGTTAGTTACAGGTGGAAAACGTGTAATCTGTCGCTCTTTATGCAGCATCCTTTCCAGCAACATCCCGCTATACAGCGTGGTAAAGTACTGAATGAAAACCTCCATAAAGAGTATATTTATCGTAGCAGAGACTTGGGTAATATGATAACTCTTAGGTTTAGTTGGAAGTTGTCAAAGGGTAAGGACTATAAGGAGATTGATAAGAAAGTGCAGCATGAGAGGAATAAACAGACGGGAATAATGTAGCATATAGCTGCATAACCATTATTCTTAGTCATTTATGGAATAAAGACTACGAAAAGTATTGGGAACAAGTCTTTGTAATTGTCTTTATCCATCGTCTTATGGTGTGACTTTATAATCTCATTATTAATGTAGTTATGAGTAGGGAAAAGTCTTCTTTTCTATCCTTGGATATAGCATCGCAAAGGGTAGAGAAGAAGGTCTTTCCCTACTTTCTTTATTGTTGCCATTGCGTAAAAAGATTGACGTCTCCGAATTCTTTTCATGAAGAAAAATATTTTTCATGAAAAGAAATATTTATGTTCGTGAAAATAATTATTTCTTTTCATGAAAGTAATTGGATAGAAGGTTTGTTGGGGTAGTAGATTAAGGCTTGGAGGGGCTTGATTCAGCTATAATTTGAGGTTGTTAGAGGCTATTATAAAGACAAAGCAAGCGAAAAAGCTTGCCTTAATATATTATGTAATATCTTTATATTATTTGTTTACTGCATCTGCCAACTCAGCACCAGCCTTTGAACTTAGCAACCTTCTTAGCAGCAATCGTAATCTTCTCCTTTGATCTTGGGTTAATACCCTCGTGAGCTGGGCGCTCAGTTGTAGCGAAAGTACCAAAAACCTACGAGTTGTACCTTTATCACCAGCAGCGAGTGCTTCCTTAATAGCTTCTGTAGTAGCATCCAAAGCTTTCTTAGCGACAGCCTTGCTTACCTCTGCATTAGCTGCAATCTTCTCAATCAGTTCTGTTTTGTTCATAATTTTGATTTATTTATTGATTAATTTTATGAGTAATATACAAGATTATGCTGCAAATATAGTTGTTTCCTTTTATAAAAACAAATAAATTCACGGGAAAAAGTGTAGAATTTTATAGTCGTTATCTCGCTTTGTTTTCTCCTTAATAACGATAGAAATTCGTATTTTTGCAGTGTTTAAAATGATATATTGTAAAGATTAAGACATAAAAGCAAATGCGAAATATACCTGTAGTAACAAAGAATCTTCTTATAATCAATATTCTAGTGTTCATAGCTACTTATGTTTTAAGAGGCGTGAATATTGATTTGAATGATATTCTTGGTTTGCATTTCTTTTTAGCAAAAAGACTTCCGTATTTGGCAGTTTTTCACTATATGTTCATGCATGGTGGTTTTTACCCACATCTTGATGAATATGTTTTATGCTGTGGATGTTTGGTATGGTTGTTGAGAATGTATGGGGACCCAAAAAGTTTCTTTTTATTACATTGTCTCAGTACATGTGAAATGGACTTTGCATCAAGAATTAGCACAATATGGCACCTATATAGTTGATGGGTTGGCACAATATGACTCTGTCAGATTAGGCATCAATATTGTTCCAATGGATGTTTATCTGAACATGATGAACACTGTTGGTGCTTCTGGAGCCATCATGGTGTACTTCTTGCCTTTGGAATGTTATTCCCCAATGAGCGTATGTTCATCATTCCAATCCCTATTCCAATTAAAGGCAAAGTGGATAGTCATGGGTTCGATTCTCGTAGAATTGTTCTCTGCAATCGGTACAAGTAATGACGGAGTGGCACATTTGGCACATTTAGGGTGGTATGCTCTTTGGCTTCATTCTCATTCGTTATTGGAAAAAACATCCCTATTCTGGCTATGGTGATTTTGGTATGAATAAGGGGCACCAGTTCTTTGATCGCATGAAGAATTCTTGGGAACAGCGTGGAGGGTCATGACAATCGTAACACGATGACGGGAGCGAGCGATCTCGTGGACAAACACTTCTCATCACAATACTGCTGATAGTAAGGTGACTGGGACTACAATGCGCAGAAGAAACAGCAGCAAGAGGAGGTGATCGCATCCTCGACAAGATTCGTAAGAGTGGTTACGATAGTCTGACAAAAGACGAGAAACAGAAACTCTTTGATAGTAGTAAGAATTAAGCTGTTGTCGGTTGACAAATACATGAGTTGTTGGTTTATAGCGGATAAGTTGTCAACTCAACAACTTGTGAATATAGGCGTTGACAATTGCTTGTCATTTTTGCTAATTATCAGCTTACTAAAATAACTACTTGCTAACGATTAATACTATTCGTAAAGTATAAAAATAACAGAGGTAGGGAGTACCTGAGCATTTGAAATTAAGATGTTTAGTAAATTCAAGAAACTTACATTTAGAGGATTGCTGATAGGCAATATCATTGTGATTCTACCGATGTTGTTTGTCGGAAAATATTGGTAGGTTTAATCCTGTTGATTACCCAATGTTGGCTAATTTAGGACTCGGCTTTCCGATACTCCTTGCGTTTAATTTGCTCTTTCTTGTTATCTGGTGTTTTTCCGTCTGCGTTTTATATGGATTCCATTACTTGGTGCTCTGTTATGGTCCTATCCGCACTTATTCACCCTTCAATCTCCCTGGAGATAAACCACATGGATCGATAAAAGTATTGTCTTACAATGTCTTTATGTTCTCATCGTAGAGTGAACTCTGAAGCCAGGAAGAATCCTATTGTTGACTATATTGTTAAGAGTAAGGCAGACATCGTTTGTTTGCAAGAAGCACAGGCAGCTTTGGATAACAGCGATTATATTTATTCAACGTTGAAGGAACACTACCCATACTTCAAGTTGATGATAAAAAAGAAGCCCGGTGCTGATTACATTGTGTTGCTGAGTAAGTATCCTGTCCTTTGGCAAGATTCAATCCCTTACGGCTCTAGTAGTAATCAGAGCGTAGCTTATATGCTTGATATTAAGGGAACTAAGACGCTCGTTGTGAATAATCATTTTGAGAGTAATGGGTTGTCATCTGGCGACAAAGAGGGTTTAAGACACTTGTGAAAGGTGAGATGAAAACGGGGAAGCTAAGCGACAATCAGTCCATCTGCTTAGAAAGTTAGGCGACGTGTCATCACGACGTGCACCACAAGCGGAGGCTGTAGCGCGATATGTTAAGAAATATCTAGATCGGAATGTGCCTGTCATTCTCTGTGGCGACTTCAATGACAACCCATTGAGCTATACGCATAGAGTCATGTCAAAGATGCTAAACGACTGTTACGTTGAGTGGGAAACGGACCAGAGGATAAGCTATCATAAGAGTGGAATGTACTTCCGTATCGACCATATTCTGTTCAGATAGCTTTGAGTCTTATGAGGCTAAGGTTGACAATAGTGTGACTACTTCCGACCATTATCCCATCTATTGTTGGCTTAAATACCGCCTAAAACCTTAAAAACACACATTTATAAGGTATAAATTTCACAAAGTGTGAATTTTTGATTATCTTTGACGTCTATCAAGTGTAGCGAAACAATAATTAAAAACAATCAAATAAAATGCAAAAACAAAGGATTAGTAATTTGCGTAGCTATTCTCTTGACGCTCGTAAGTATCTTCTACCTGTCATTTTCAGTAGCGACAAGCTTCTATGAGTGGTCAGGCAGCAACGATTAAAGACCCTATTGCACGACAGGATTATAAGGATTCTGTAAAGTATTTGGGTATCTATTCTTACCAGAAATGCCTTGAAACACAGATCGGTCTTGGTCTTGACTTGAAGGGCGGTATGAACGTTGTTCTTGAGATTTCAGTACCCGATGTAGTTGATTTCTTGGCAGATCACAAGCAGGATGCTGCTTATCAAAAGGCATTAGAGACTGCTAAGCAGGAAGAGAGATGAAAAAGTCAGAAGGACTTTATCCTCTCTTCGTAGATGCTATCACAAGGATGCTCCAGGTCATAAACTTGCAGAGATCTTCGCTCACAGCAACTCAAGGGAAAAAGTTAGTACACAGAGTACTGATGAAGAGGTTGAGAAAAGCACTTCGTCAGGAGGTTTCTGCAGCCATCGACAATTCGTATAATGTCGTAACAAATCGTATCGACCAGTATGGCGTTGTACAGCCAAATATCCAGAAGTTGGAAAGGCAGGAGGGTCGACCTCATGGTTGAAAATGCCTGGTATTCGTGAGCCAGAGCGTATGCGTAAACTCCTTCAGGGTTCGGCTAACCTTGAGTTCTGGGAGACTTATAACAATCAGGAGGTAAATCCTTACCTTGTACAGTTGGATCAGCGTTTGGCTAATGGTGAAACAAAGACTGACACTACAGCAACTGATTCTACGAAGAAGGTAAATGCTAAGGATGCATCTGCTAATAAGTTAATACTCAATGCAAGTAATGAGACAAAGGCTGAGAATGCTCAGACGGATGCAATGAAGATGCACCCATTGCTCTCTATGTTACAGACTATGCCTGGTGATGCACTTAGCCTTGTTGGTTATGCTAGCGTACGTGATACAGCTGCTATCAATAAAGCTTATTCACAGCCAGCTTGCAAAAGCAGATTTTGCCAAGCGACTTGAAGCTCCTTTGAGTTGCTAAGCCTGCAGATGGACTTAATAAGAAGAATGTATTTGAACTTTATGCTTTGAAGGTGACTACTTCTGATGGTCGTGCTCCATTGGAGGGTGACGTTGTTACTGATGCTAAGGATAATTTTTGACCAGCACGGTCGTCCTGAGGTTAGCATGACAATGAACTCTGAAGGTGCGCGTGAGTGGGCTGCTTTGACAAAGGCTAACGTGGGTAAGGCTATCGCAATCGTATTGGATGGCGTCGTTTATTCAGCTCCACGCGTAAATGGTGAGATTACTGGTGGCCAGTCATCTATCTCTGGTAACTTCACAATTGAAGATACAAAGGACTTGGCTAACACATTGATGTCTGGTCGTATGCCTGCTCCTGCAAAGATTGTACAGGAGGAAGTCGTAGGTCCTACACTTGGTGCACAGTCTATTGAGCAGGGTCTTATCTCTTTTGCTATCGCTTTCGTCCTCTTGATGCTTTACATGATTGTCATGTACAACTTCATTCCAGGTATGATGGCTAACCTTGCTTTGATAGCCAACCTCTTCTTCACGTTGGGTGTCTTAGCGTCCTTCCAGTCGGCATTGACTATGCCAGGTATTGCCGGTATCGTGTTGACCTTGGGTACAGCTGTGGATGCTAACGTGCTTATCTACGAGCGTATTAAGGAGGAGTTGAAACTTGGTAAGGGTATGAAGCAGGCGTTGAAGGAAGGTTATGGAAATGCCTTCTCAGCTATCTTCGACTCTAACTTGACATCACTCATCACCGGTGTTATCCTTCTTGTGACAGGTACAGGTCCTATCCGTGGTTTCGCTACTACTTGGATCATTGGTATCGTTATCTCATTCTTCACAGCAGTATTCCTCACACGTCTCGTATTCGAGAACCGTGTTGGTAAGGATAAGTGGATGAATTTGACCTTCACAACAGCGTTCTCAAAGAACTTCATGCAGAATAAGAACTATCACTTCCTCAGTATGTATAAGACAACCTTTACTGTTTGGGGTGTTGCTGTCTTGGTATGTATTGTAAGTTTCGCAGTTCGTGGTTTGAGTCGCAGTATTGACTTCACTGGTGGTCGCAACTATGTTGTCACATTAAACAAGCCTACCCATGTAGAGGACGTTCGTAAGGTGATGAATGGTGCCTCGTAAATACTGTTGCTAGAGAATGCTGGTAAGCCTGCTACAACAACTGTTATTGTATTAGGTACGGATGGTAAGACAATCCGTGTATCAACAAACTACAATATTGATTCTAACAATCCTGCAGAGGATGACAAGGCTGAGACAATCCTTTACAATGCATTGAAGAAGGGTGGCTTTGTTAGTCAGGTAAGTGTACAGAACTTCAAGAATCCAGATATTCGTGAGGGCGGCTCTCTATTATTCAGAGTGCAAAGGTTGGTCCTTCAATCGCTAAGAACATTACTTACAATGCTATCATGAGCGTATTGTTGGCTATCTTCTTCATCTTCTTGTATATCCTCTTGCGTTTCCGCAACATCGGTTTCTCTGTTGGTTCAATCGTTGGACTTGTTCTTGACACGACAATCGTTATCGGTTGCTTCTCATTATGCTATGGTTGGATAGGCTCTCACTTGAGATTGACCAGACCTTCATCGGTGCTATCTTGACTGTAATCGGTTATGATATCAACGATACTGTGGTTGTTTACGACCGTATCCGTGAGAACTTGGCTAAGCACAAGCATAATCTTGCAAAGGCTGATATCCAGAAGATCTTCAATGATTCTATCAACCAGACCCTCTCACGTACTATCAATACCTCTGTATCAACATTGATCGTACTTGTGTCTATCTTTGTTCTTGGTGGTGATAGCATCCGTAGCTTCTCATTTGCAATGATTATCGGTATTATTATCGGTACTTTGAGTTCAATCTTCATCGCATCTCCTGTTGCTTACCTCGTATTGGGTAAGAAGATTGAGAAGCGTTCAGAGGAACTTCTGCAGAGGCAATTCTGTTGAGGCTTAATCAATAGATAGTCAGAACTGAGGTTTTACACTTATTATATATAACAGCCCGTTATCAGCAATGGTAGCGGGCTGTTTTCATATAGCTAATGCTGTTTGAAGTTAGTCTCTATAAAGCCATCATATAAGCCGTAATACAGGATTAATAAAAAGTGTTGGAGAGTATGTTATACCCTTTTAAGCCGTAAAAAGTACCTCTTAAAGTGATGTTTGCGAATGTTCGTGCCAATTTATCGGTTTTTATTTTTGCTGTTCATGCGGTTTTCACACTACCTTTGTATTCCAATAAAGATTGATAGAATGAGTAAGAAACATATACTTCTTGTAAATGACATAGCAGGATACGGAAAGGTAGCAACGGCAGCGATGCTTCCTATCTTGTCTTATTTGGGCCATCCGGTTTATAATCTTCCTACGGCGTTGGTTTCTAATACGCTTGATTATGGTAAGTTTAAGATTCTTGAAACGACAGACTATATCAAAGATGTGTTCCCTGTGTGGAAGGAACTTGGTTTTTACCTTTGATGCCATATCGACGGGTTTTATTGCTTCAGAACGACAGGCGAAACTAGTGGCTGACTTTTTGTCGTGAGCAGGCAGAGCGGGGTACGACAATCTTGTTGACCCTATCATGGGCGATGAAGGAAAACTCTATAATGGTGTGACACCAGCAACAATCAACTCAATGCGTGAGATGATTAGCGTTGCCGACCTTACCTTCCCTAATTATACCGAGGCTTGTTATCTTACTTCAAGTAAGTATGACGAGAAAGGTGTTAACTTTGAGGAAGCTAAACGATTGCTTGATGCTTTTGCGTTTGATAGGAACGAAGTCGGCTATGATAACTATCTATCCTCATTGATGGTACACCTTCTAGTAGTTGAGGTATAACCATGTGACGGATAAGTATTTTAGTCTTCCTTATACAGAGATTCCTGTTCATTTCCCAGGTACAGGCGATATCTTCTCGGCAATACTCATTGGTCATCTGTTGGATGGCGAGCTACTGATTCCAAGTACGCAGAAGGCTATTGATGGTGTTTATAAACCGATTGATCTCAATAAAGATAACAAAGACAAAATAGGGGAATCCTTTGGAGAAATATCTTCAGATGATTGTAATAATAAGATATGAACTGGATTGACGGACTATTTAACATCCTTCTGCCTACAGCAGTCGTGGTCCTCACTGGTTTGTACAGTGGTGATTGGGCTTAGGCAAGATTAGAGTAGCAGGCATATCACTTGGTATATAGCCTTTGTATTCTTTTTGGTATCGCTGCGGGTAGCTTTTTGGCTTGCAGGTAGATGAGCAGATGCTTAACTACTGTGAGACTTTTCGGATTGGTTATCTTCGTCTATACACTCGGACTGGAGTGTAGGACCAACCTTCTTTGTCCTTCCGACATGAAGGAACCTTGTTTAATCTGTGGAGTTTAGGCGTTATCTTCTTGGGAACCATAATGTCTGTCGTGCTTCTGCATATGCAATGAATGTACCGATGTCAAGCATGGTTGGTATCCTTTTGTGGTGCTACACGAATACGCCAGCACTTGAGTGCTGCACAGCAAGCAGTTTACAACATGCGGGGCATAGTGGTGGTCCGGCAGCATTGGCAACAGCCGTTACTTATCCATTAGGGTGTTGTCAGTGTTATCTTTTGCCATGATATTTCTTCGTAAGTTCTTTTGTGAGTACTGCTTCCGATTTAGTAGTACATTCGGGAGCAGAAGACGACGCATACTTTATATCGGACAGTTTGTTGTTCTTAATCCTGCCGTTAATGGTAAAACAATCGCTGAGATAGCGCAAGGAACACATAGAAAGTTTATTATCTCACGTATTTGGCGTGGTGATGAAGTCATCGTTCCGATGAGCACAACGGTCCTACAAGTCAATGATAATCTGTTCAGCAGCAGTCAAAACGCGAAGAAGTTCAGCCATGGAGATACTCTTCGGAAAAGCAGGTTAATCGCGACTTGAATAAAGAACAGGTAGATTGGAATCATCTTGACACAAAGGTGGAGAGCCGTGTATTATCTTGTCAAACGGTGTGTTAAATGGCAAAAAGCCGGTCAGCTTCATTTGCGAGATGCTTATAATGTCAATGTGAGCCGTGTTATCCGTGCTAGATATCAAGCTGTTGTGCAACGCAAGACCTTGTCCTTCGTTATGGCGACTGTCACTTTGGTGGGTCAACTCAAAGGCTATTGATCATGCAGAGACCTTCTTGGGCAACTCTGTTGAAGACGCTTAACGAACCTAATCTTGCAGTCATCTTCTCCAGAATGCTTCTTGGTTTGGCTTTTTAGGAACAATCCCTCTCGACATCCCTGGTATGGAGTCTCCAATCCGATTGGGTATTGCTGGTAGGTCCAATCATCATGGGTATATTGGCTGGGCCTTTGGTCCTCGTTTGCATTTCATTGCTTATACGACACGTGGTGCCTCACCCATGCTTCGTAAGTTGGGCTTATCACTCTATCTGGCGTGCTTGATTTGGATGCAGGTAAGGACTTTCTTACCACTGTAGTACGTCCAGAAGGTTTGCATGTGGATAGGCTTGGGTTTTGTTCTTACTGTTGTTCCTGTGATTATTATCGGCTTGATAGCTTTACGATTGAAGAAGTTTGATTTCGGAACTATCTGTGGTATCCTTTGACGGTTCGATGGCTAATCCGATGGCTTTGGGTTATGCAAACGATACGATAAAGGTGAAACCAGCAACATCAGTTATGCTTCTCGTTTTATCTCTTTAGGAATGTTTGCCAGGGTTATTATTGCACTAGAATATTAGTCATGTTCTTTGTCTGACAGAACCTTTGTGTTGATATAGATATCCACTTGTCTCATTTATCAGTAGGCTATTCGCCTTCCCATCCTGTTATCTCTGATATCATTTGGAGTTAAGAGTGGGCAACCGTCATGTCTGATAGGGGAGAATGGAATTGGTAAATCAACCCTTCTGAAAACGCTGACGGGTTTCCTGCTAAGTTGAAAGGTAGCCTTTTTGTTTTGATAATCGTGACGATAGCATCGTTCTCTCCGGCGAGAACTGGCTCGAATGGTGAGCATCGTTTTGACGCAGAAGCCTGATGTGCAAAAACCTATCAGTAGAGGAGATAATAGGGCTTTGGGAAGGTCGCCTTATACTGGCTTCTGGTCGGTTGCGTATAGAGACCGCATGGTTGTCAATGATGCAATCGCTACGATGGGTATTGAAAAGTTGAGAGGACGCATGATTCAGACCCTCTCTCATGGTGAAAGACAGAAGGTGATGATTGCCAAAAGCAATTGCGCAAGAGACACCCATCATCTTACTTGATGAGCCTACAGACTTTCAGCTCACTTTTCCTTCAATAGCGAGACCTTTCAGTCTTTTACAGCGTATGGCACATGAAGAGGATAAGCTTTATCCTCCCTTTCCACCCATGACTTAGAACTCGCTGTACGGTTTTGCTGATGTTATTGGAGGTAAAAGAATGGTACTTTACAAAGCGGTGTCTGACGACGGAAGTAAAGGCTTCCTATCAATGCAATCATAGATAGTTAGTCCTTGTGCTTGTCAATGTCTTAATAGCATCTGCACCAATACTTAATAAATGAAACATTAATTTAAATAAAATAATTTATGAAAAAGAATGTATGGATAGTTTCTATCGTCTTTGTGCTTGCCTTTAATTTCTTTGAATGAGTTGTGGTACACCACCAGAAGCAACAGCGCCAGTAACGACTTCTGCTGTTTAAAGATACTATTGCGGCTGTTGAGCCTTTGAAGGAGGTTATCAGTATTGCAGAGATGCTTTGGATATGTATCAGAATCCAGATAAGGTTGAGGCTATACGAAGAAGTATGGTTATAAGTTGAAAACCAATTATGAGGTCTATCGCTTGGATAAAGTTCAATAAGATGTACTATAAAAACTGTGTTCTGGCGAAGCTCCTTACAGCTGATAAGTATGAGGATTATCCAAAACCTATGCGCAAAGGTGTGTGTCACGTTACGTAGCTTTTAAGATGGAGCAGATCATCATTGCTGTCTTCAATCAGCCTGCTTACGACAACCTTGTTGCCCAGGTTAAAGCTGCTGGCTTCACCTTGGATATGCCTGGTAGTGAGGATATCTATACTAACAGCAGTCGTACCATCAGCTTGTTATAAGGATGGAAAAGAGGTGAGAATTCAGTAAAACGATACTTCTACTGTACCGCTCTCCTACTTAGAGCATAAAACATAACCCTCTCATCACTTCGCTTTTGCCCATAATATGTGGATAAAGAGTTGGGAGGTTGGTTTATTTCTACTTTTCTTTTTCTCATTTTGCTTTTCTCAGTTAAGGACTATATTTGTTGTCTTAATACTTTTAAGTCTAACTGAATGAAACATCTACTATTGACCTGCTTTATGGGACTTATAAGCCTTACTTCTATTGCACAACAAACCTATGATTGGGAGGATTTGTTTGAAGAACTCTATGCAAGTAGTGAAGAGAATATAGATACACAAGGAAGAAGCCTTTGAACTATTAACCGAGCTTGCAGAGCATCCTCTGAACCTTAATACAGTAGCAGTCGGGAAGAGTTGGAACGTATTCCTTTCCTTACGGCAGAACAGGTTGAGGACTTACAAGCCTATGTCTATCAATATCATGGTATGCAGTCATTAGGGCGAATTGGCAATGATTGAATCCTTAGATGCCCTTCACTGGAAGCTTCTGCCTTATTTTGTCTATGTCGCTCCAGTAGATGAACAACGAAAGTTTCCCACACTTAAAACGATTGTGAAAGGAGGAAAGCACACTTTTTTATTTACTTCACATCTTCCTTTCTATCAGCGAAAAGGCGACCGCAATGGCTATCTTGGCTATCCTTATGCCCATTCATTCCGTTATTCCTTCCGTTATGGCGATTATGTTCTAGCAGGAATGGTTGGCGCACAAGATGCTGGTGAACCTTTCTTTGCGTATGGGAATAGTCTGGGTTATGACCATTATAGTTTTTATTTGCTGTTAAGAAAGATGGGACGGTTGAAGGCGCTGGCCATAGGACGATACAAGGTGAACTTCGGGCAAGGATTGGTTATCAACAACTCCTTTTGGTTTTTGGAAAAACTTGCTGTTCTCTCAACACTTGGCAGACAGACAACAGGTATTCATGCACACTCCTCCCGTTCGGCAGCTAACTATCTGCAAGGAGTAGCTGCAACGACAGCGTTAACACGGCAGCTCGACCTTACTACTTTTCTTTCTTACCGCAGTATCGATGCTTCACTTACGGATAGCGGAACGATTAAGACGATTCTCAAAACTGGTTATCACCGCATCGTGCGTGAGATGAATAACAAAGATGCTGCCACGCAGTTTGCTGCTGGGGAGTCATTTAAGCTTGGTCATTGGGTGCTTTTTCGTGTAGGATTGTCGGGCGTTTATTCTTGTTTTTAATAAGGAGTTAACACCAATACGTCTTTATATTATCACCAATATGCACCCGCTGGCAACAACTTTTGGAACGTGAGTGCAGATCATAGCTACCAACACCCGCACTGGTCGTTGGCTGGTGAGACGGCAATGGATAGCAAGGGAAATATTGCTATGCTGAATAACCTCTCCTTTCAGCCTACTTCTAATCTCTCTTTACTTGCCGTTCAGCGTTATTATGGCTATCAATATACAGCACTCTTTTGCACGTAGTTTCGGTGATAATGGGATGGTGCAGAACGAGAGCGGAGTCCTCATCGGTGCAAATTGGAATATTAGGCGTGACTGTCGCTCATGGCTTACACCGATATTGCCTATTTCTCACATCCTCGTTTTTGGCGCACATGCAGCCAGTAAGGCGTGGGATAACCTACTGATGCTTACCTATAATCGTCAACGCTGGTCGCTCTTGGCCCGCTATCGCTTTAGAATACGTGAGAAAGATAATGCCGATAAGACTGCGCTGATAAACGAACTTACGCAGCGTGGCCGTCTATCCTTGACTTATTCAACGACTGCTTGGAGCAGTAAAAGTCAGTTGGACATTGCGGTAAGCAATTATCTCAAACGTAGTTTTGGTTACATGGTCAGTGAGACAGGAACATGTAGACTCCTGTCGTGGTTTGCGCTCAATGCCGCGATAGAGCTATTTCCATACGACCGATTTCGCTTCCCGTATCTATACCTACGGGCGTGGCCCACTCTATTCTTTCAGCTTTCCAGCCTTCTTTGGTAAGGGAATGCACTACAGTCTGTTTGCTCGGGCAGATCTATCTCGCCATCTCATGTGTATTCTTCGCAGTTCAACCACCCATTATTTCGACCGTGATACAATATCATCAGGGCTTCAGCAAGTCAACTCCTCAACGCTAAGTGGGCTCGATATTCAACTGCGTTGGCGGTTTGAGTGCTGATGCTTTATGTGATTACGATTTATGGGGCAGAATGGCGTAGGCTGCTATTCACAAAAGACTTCATAGTTTCCCATCCGTAATAGCATTTGGAAAATGGCGTCGATAACGATAAAGAGAGAAGTCACCTTCGTCGTCAAACGCCGTAAAATCGAGATTGATGTGTGGCTTGATACTTTGCAGTAAAGTGTGTGTTCTTCAACGTAGATGTTCGTCAAACAGGGTTGTCCATCAGACATATTGATAAGGAGTTGATAGTAATATTTGTATCCTTGTCCACCCTCATAACTCAGTTCTATACCCTCTTTTCCCGTCGTAATCTCCTCAAAATTTAGCATTGCATACATCTCCGTGTTACGGATAACATTGCTATAAACCCATCTTTTTCCCTTGTATTCAATGGCAAGAAGACGGTCGGTAAAGATCGAATCCGTGATGCTGTCTATGCTTGTCGTCATCGTTATCGGAGACAAAATAGCGGCATTCATCCCCTTGAAAGATGCTTCACCCGTCTTCACATAGAAGTTAGATATCTTAAACCCCTTCCATGTATAAAAGCCCTTCCAGCGGTTTGGTGTAGGACAACTAAGCGTTATGGTGTTATTCGCAAAGCTTGTCAGGTGCTGAATTGGCTTCCCATAATATTCCATAACCGTATCAGCATCGACATCATATCCGTCCTCTATCAGTGGATTATCAGCCTTTTTACTTGTCTTTGTGGTATCGGCAGAAAGGTTGCAAGCCATGCAATTAACAGCAAACAGCGTGAATAATAAAAAGTTGAAAGTCTTATTTCTCATATTACTAACCCTCTTTTGTTTTATAATTAACTATCGATTCTATCCTTTCCTACGGTTGCAAAAGTAATTAAAAGTACCGATATAAACAAGTAAGAACCATGCTTGCTGAATTATTTTCACAGAAAGAATGTTCAAGGGAATACTTGTTGGTATGGTGTACATGTTTTTATTTGTTGGTAAGACCTCTTATTTCTCTGTCAAAATCAGAGTCTATTTTTTGTGTCTTATTGAATATATCATATTCATTTTCAGCCTTTTCTTTAGCTTGTAATGCTGAAATATGACCTTTGTCAGGCAGGATTTTATATTGACGGAAAGTAAGGAAAGCATCAACACTCTTAGCGAAATCAGACATCGTGAATGTATTCTCTCGTTCAACTAAATCCTCAATATAGTCAAAGAATCCTGTGACAGCTCTCTCTAATTGTCTTATTTGAATCTCAGATAAGTAGTTTTTGGCTATTGTAACATCTGATTTCAGTATTCGTCCATTTGGAGAATTTTTCCAAGTTGTTAGTCCCATGTGTTCTTGGTTGTGGTCAGCTTTTGTGTATATAATCTCAGCTGCAGTCTGTCCTGTGATTGCATAGTGGAAACGATTTTGTATCATGGAATAAAACTCTCGTGTTGTTGGCGCTTGTTTGTCATAGTCTGTGCTACATTCTGCATAGATATCTGTTATCTGTTGCCAAATACGTCGTTCGCTTGCGCGGATAGAACGAACACGTTCTAAGAGTTCTTTGAAATAGTCTTTTCCGAAAATCTCCTTTCCTTGTTTGAGGCGTTCATCATCCAATATAAACCCTTTATGGATATATTCTTTTAATATACCAGTTGCCCATTTGCGGAAATTAGTTGCCTTAATAGAATTTACACGATAACCAACAGAGATGATTGCGTCAAGATTATAGAATGTCAATTCTCTATTAACGTTACGTTTTCCTTCTTTTTGAACTACCGAGAATTTCTCGGTAGTTGATATTTCGCTTAATTCTCCTTCCTTGAAAATATTTCTCAGGTGTAGCCCCTACATTATCTACAGTACAATCAAAAAGCTGTGATATAGCTTTTTGTGTCATCCATATAGTTTCATCCTTGACAAGCACTTGTACGTTTTCGCCACCCTTAGGACTATTGTATAGTAGGAATTGTATTTCGTTGTTCATTTATTTATACGCTGCTAATGGTTATATCTTTCTATTACAAAAATAAGAATTTGAGGTTAAAAAAACAAGTATTCAGTATTATTCTTTTAGATATTAAATCACAATTTGAATTATAAGAGTGTATTGTATAAAGAATTTCAAGGCTTGCGTATAAGCCCCGTGAGACTTGCCTTTAAACGAGTATAGAGTGCAAGAGCCGGCTCAAAATACCATTCATTTTACTTGTTTTTAGGCTCACTTTAGTAGATGTGTTGGTACTCACACATGTGGTGCTGGTGGTAAACACCAATGGTGTTAAGCACTAAAAAAGCTTACAAAAGGTTCTCAGAATGGAAGCAACATTGTTGTTAAGAAAAGAGTCGTGCTACCATAAGTGAACGATGCTTTACTTTAATAAAAGGGAGACTTACTTTTACGAAGACAATACGAAAAAAAGGCAATTATAACGTGTGAAGTCACACTTATAATTGCCTTTTAGAGTTATTTCGGAAAGCCGCTTAGGCTTATCTTATCCCACCTGACTACCTGGTTTCACCTCACCCATTGTTGTTGTTACGAGAGGGAACCATCGAAGTTAACAGCAGAGAGAATCATTCCTTGGCTCTCGATGCCCATCATCTTGCGAGGAGCAAAGTTAGCAACGAAAAGAACGTCTTTACCAATGAGCTGCTCTGGCTCATAGTAGGCAACAATACCACTAAGGATAGTGCGTTCAACACCCGAACCATCGTCGATAGTGAACTGCAAGAGTTTCTTACTCTTCTTCACCTTCTCGCACTTGATGATATGTCCAACACGGATATCAAGCTTCTCGAAGTCTTCGAAAGGAATGTCCTTCTTGATTGGTTCAGCCTTTGTAGGAAGCGGCTTCGTTAGCCTTCTTAGTCTCTTCCAACTTACGCAACTGAGCCTCGATAGCCTCATCTTCAATCTTCTCGAAGAGCAATTCAGGCTCTAGCCAACTGCTTACCAGCTGGGAGAAGGTCGGTAGAACCAAGTTCACTCCAGTCATACTCCGTCATGTTAATCATCTCACGAAGTTTCTTACTGCTGAATGGCAAGAATGGTTCGAAGGCAATACTGAGGGTTGGCAACGAGCTGAAGCGAGATGTAGAGAATCGTCTCCACACGCTTAGGGTCGGTCTTCCAGAGTTTCAAGGCTCTGTCTCTGCAATGTATTTATTACCGATGCGGGCAAGGTTCATAGCCTCTTTCTGTGCCTCACGGAACTTAAAGATATCGAGATAAGCCTCTACCTTTGCCTTAACATCCTTGAACTCTTGGATAGTTTGGCGGTCAATCTCTTCCAATTCACCACAAGCAGGAACCACACCATTCCAATACTTCTTGGTCAATTGCAGTGCACGGTTAACGAAGTTACCATATACAGCAACGAGTTCAGAGTTATTTACGCTCTTGGAAGTCTTTCCAAGTGAAGTTGTTATCTTTGGTTTCTGGTGCGTTAGCTAGTCAGTACATAGCGTAGTACATCCTGCTTTCCTTCAAAGTCGCGGAGGTACTCGTGAGACATATACCATGATTCTTACTTGTAGAAATCTTATCATCTTCAAGGTTAAGGAACTCGTTTGATGGTACGTTATCTGGCAAAAATATAATCGCCATGCGCCTTCAACATAGTTGGGAAGATAAGACAGTGGAACACGATATTGTCCTTTCAATGAAGTGAACGATACGTGTCTCTGGGGTCTTGCCACCACTTCTGCCAGTTGCCGAAGTGCTCTGGATCCTTTTTCGCAAAGCTCCTTTGTGTTTGAAATATAGCCTATAGGTGCATCAAACCATACGTAAAGCACCTTACCCTCGGCTCCCTCTACTGGTACAGGGATACCCCAATCGAGGTCGCGGGTCATAGCACGTGGCTGGAGATCCATGTCTAACCAACTCTTACACTGACCATAAACGTTTGGTCGCTACTCCTTATGATCCTCCAAAATCCACTGCTTCAGCCACTCTTGATAGTCATTCAAAGGCAGGTACCAGTTCTTAGTACGCTTGATGACAGGCTGTGAACCAGAGATGGTTGAGTGTGGATTCTTCAGTTCCATAGGGCTAAGGTCACTACCACACTTCTCACATTGGTCGCCATAAGCATTTGGATTACCACAGTGAGGACACTCACCCATGATATAACGGTCGGCAAGGAACTGGTGAGCTTCTCATCATAGTACTGCTCACTCTCCTTCTCGACGAGCTTACCATCATCATATAGCTTACGGAAGAAGTCTGAAGCAAACTTGTGGTGAGTCTCACTTGTTGTGCGACTATAGATGTCGAAGGAGATACCAAACTCTTCAAAAGAGTCCTTTATCAACTTATGATAACGGTCACATACGTCCTGTGGGGTGATACCTTCCTTCTTAGCACGGATGGTGATAGGCACACCATGCTCGTCACTACCACCAATGAAAGCAACTTCACGCTTCTTCAATCGGAGATAACGAACGTGAGATATCGGCAGGAACATATACACCAGCAAGGTGTCCTATATGTACACCTCCATTCGCATAAGGCAATGCTGCGGTAACAGTGGTGCGCTTAAATTTCTTTTCTTCCATATCTGTTTGATTATTTATTATCTACTGCAAAGTTACAGTAAATAAGAGAAACGACAAAAGAAATATAGATAAAAGCCTTAAGAGGGTTATGCAGTTATCATGATTTTGTTTACCTTTGCATCCGTTTTAAGATATAATAAGAATGACACGGGATAACAATTGTAGTATTTCTGCACGCCATAAACTAAGTTTAATGGGCGTTATTGTAACCTTAGGTATTGTTTTCGGAGATATAGGTACATCTCCTTTGTATGTGATGAAGGCTATTGTTAGGGCTGGAAACCCTGTTAATGCTGAATATATCATCGGTGCAGTGTCGTGTATTATATGGACATTAACCCTTCAAACGACTGTTAAATATGTATTAATAGCCTCCGTGCGGATAATAAAGGAGAGGGTGGAATACTCGCTTTTGTATGCTTTAATTCGTCGACATAGTCGTAAATGGTTTTTATTTCTTAGCGATTATTGGTGCCAGTACGCTGATAGCTGATGGTGTAATAACGCCTTCTATTACAGTTCTCTCTGCTATAGAGGGATTGAAGGTCTATGAACCAGAGACCCCAGTTGTACCTATTGCCCTTTGTATTGTTACTGTTTTGTTCTTCATTCAGCAATTCCGGAACGAATATGATTGGCAAGTTGTTTGGTCCATTAATGCTCTTATGGTTTTCAATGTTGGGTGTGTTAGGGAGCTATGCATGTCGGTGATTATATTCCTATTCTGCAAGCTTTCAATCCCTTACAGTGCCATTCGCTTGCTGACGAGTAACCCAGAGTGGTTTTTAATCTTGGGTGCAGTGTTCCTCTGTACGACAGGTGCTGAGGCCTTATATTCCGACTTAGGGCATTGTGGAATTAATAACATCCGCACGAGTTGGGCCTTTGTCAAGGTCATGTTAATCCTCAATTATCTTGGTCAAGGGGCTTGGATAATTGCACATGTCAATAATCTTACCTCTGACTTGAACCCTTTTTATGCCATCATGCCCCACGGTATGCTCTTTTTCGGTATCGTCATGGCAACGATAGCAGCCATCATTGCGAGTCAAGCATTGATTAGTGGGTCGTTTACTATCTTCAGTGAAGCAATGAACTTGAAGTTTTAGTACGTCAGAAGATTAAGTATCCGACCGATGTTAGGGACAACTTTACATTCCATTTGTCAATATGTCGCTCTTCGTCTTATGTGTGATTGTGATACTTTTTCTTTCCAGAGTTCGGAACGAATGGAGCTGCTTACGGCTTGTCAATCACGATAACTATGCTCATGACAACCTTCCTCTTGAGTGCTTATCTTACTATTCGTCGAGTAAATCGTTGGCTAACACTTCTGTTCCTTATCGTCTTTGTCGGTTTTGGAAGTATCTTCTTCGTCGCAAACATGGCCAAAGTTTATGAATGGAGGTTGGGTAACCATGCTTCTTGCCAGTGTGATGATAGCCATTATGTACGTATGGTATAATGCCACAACCATTCGTAATTCGCAGATACAGATACGTGATGTTCGTGAATCGTTCAGTATTATTTCCGATATTAAGAACGATGAGTCAATCCTAAGTATGCGACAAATATTGTCTATCTCACCAAACTTAGGGGGTAAATACGACATCGAACAGAAGATTCTCTATTCAATCATTAACAAGCATCCAATGCGTGCTGACCATTATTTCTTGCTGCATATAGACTATCAGGACAGCCCTTCAACACTGGAATATGACGTTACCACGCTTGTTCCCGATACTCTTTATCGTATCAATCTACGGTTAGGATTCCGCATCCACCCACTTGTCAATCGTTATTTTAGGCAGATAATCGAGGATATGGTGGCTAAGAATGAGTTCTCTCTTGCGTCATCTTATCCGTCATTAGCTAAAGCATAATGTGATGGGAAACTTCGTATTTGTGCTTATTAATAGGATTTATTCAACCTTCACTTCTTTTCTCTTTTTAAGGAACGACTCATCATGGATGCCTATGAATGGATTGACCATTTGAAATTGAGTATGACACGTTCTTTAGGGTCTGAATACGAGTAATGTCTTGATAGAGAACGTACCACTCACATTAAAGTCACATGCTAAAAAGGCTGGAGATGGTATTCCTAGGGTTGAAAGAATAGAAGAAGAGGACGAGTGAACGTCTTCGATACTTATAAAAGGAGTATCGAAAGTCATCCGCTTCTGAGTGATAGGATGAGTGAATTCAAGGTGTTCTGCGTGTAGCCAAAAGGCGTTCTGCTCGTTGCCCATAGAGGTTGTCGCCAATAATGAGGGAACCCAATCCATCTGGATGAGCACAATGAATGCGCAGTTGGTGGGTACGACCTGTTAGCGGATAGAGTTCAATCTTCACAGCTTCAATGCTTCTTTGCCGTATGTAGTCTTACCGATAAAGCGATACTCGGTGGTTGCAGGCTTCCCATTAGTTCTATCAACACGCTGTCGAGGGCGGTCGTCTGGGTCGGGAGATAGTGGAAGTTCTACCCGTCCCTCTGCTGGTAACTGCTTCTCGAGGACTGAGAACGGAAGCAAAGCAACATACTTCTTCTTTACAGAACGTCCAATAAACTGCGCCTGTAAAGCCCTTATAAACCTCCGTATTGCGGGCAACAACGAGTAAACCACTTGTATCCATGTCTAATCGATGCACCATGAATACATCGCTCTTCCCCTTCCATCGCTCCTTTAGAATACTATAAACTGATGGCTGACAGCCTTTTCCTGGGACCGAAAGTAAGCCTGATGGCTTGACAACGACAGCAAGATAATCATCTTCATAGCGTATTTTTAGTCTTTCAGAAAGTGCTAATTCGGTTTCATAATCTGTCCTATTGCAATCCTTATAGTCAACGTCTATCCCGTTCAACATCCACTCCAAGATGGGTTTACACTTTCCATTACAAAGCAGGATAGTAGTTTCCATGCTGTCTAATCTCAGTCTTTGGCGATGGTCCCCACCAAAAACATTGCCATGCTAATAGGCTTATAACCATGAAGAAAGGCATATTGTAAGAGTTTTGGTTCACAGCATTCACCTGCGCCAGAAGGCGGAAGTAGCGAAGCTGCAAGATTCTCCTTGGTAGTGCGTTCAGCAGTATTTACACTTGTTATATGGGCAGCCTTCGTACGTGCAGGACTGTTCTTCAAATAGTAATCACGGAAGATATCGAGTAAGTTCTTACGCTCTCTGCGTGCATTGAGCAATGAGAACTGAGAGAAAAGCCAACGTTGCAGATGGTCAGACTTCATTTTCCGCTCTCGTTTCCAAGCTGTTATCTGTTCTTGATATATGTTCATAACTGTCTGTGCAGCGGTAATCTGCTCTGCATAAGCCTTTTTCTTACGTTGCAATTCGGCTTTTAAGAAACTGGCTCTGACGTGTCATCTCGTTTCGTTCTGCCTCTGAAATAAAAAGCCTCTTTACGTCGTTTGTCACGTAAGAACTTAGCTCCTTGCACCACTTTCCGTGCTTCCTCGATATCCTTTTTCTGCTTTCTGCTGAATCATTTTTAGGCTATTCAATGCCTGTTGGTAGGCTGTTGAGGCTTTTAGTTGGGTTATCTGTTGATTCAATTGGGTAATCTCAGCCTCGTGAATCTTGAAGTAACCATCGGACTGAAGATAATCGAAAACAGTTGGTACAAAGTCTTCTCCCTCGTCTGCTATCTGCCCTGAATAGGCTTGCAAGTAACCAATCTCCCCATTTTCGCTCAACAATCAGAACGCCATACATCTTTCCTTCGATAGGTGTTATAGGGAGATTTGCCTGCAACTCGCTTGACTGCTGCACGGCAAAGGGCGTCAGTTCGTAATCGAAAGGATTATTAAACCGCACGGGTAGGGAGTGCTCTGATACGACAGGGTGAAACTTCATAGTGCAAAGATAAGGAATAGTTGACGAGTTGACAAGTTTACGGGTAAACAAGTTATTTGTTTTGGAGTTTACGAATAGACAAGTTTACAAGTGAACAAGTTACTTGCTTTTTGAGAAATATGAAGATTGTTGGAGAAAATGAGAAGTAACAATAAAAAGAAAAAATACGCTTTTCTTAGAAAAACACTACTTTTGTCGTTATGAAAAAAATACTTATTTGTATTTCTGCTACTGATATGCTGTGGTCTATCTTTGATGGCACAGCAACAAAATCAAGGTGAAGTGACCCGCCCAAAAGGTGGGACTTGTGCTTGAGTGGTGGTGGTGCGAAAGGTGCTGCAGCCATAGGAATACTAAAGGAGTTGGAGCGAGAAAAAGATTCCTATTGACTATATTGCTGGAACAAGTATAGGAGCGATTATTGGCGGATTATACGCGCAAGGCTATCGTGCAGATGACCTCGAAAAACTCTTCCGTTCGCAGAATTGGTTAGCACTCTTGGCTGATAGAGATACCACATTGGTTGGAAAAGTCTATAAAGAGGAAGATGGTGTAATCTACGTCTTCGGCTTTCCTGTGCGTAGAAAGGCTGATGCTGATAAAAATACAGGGTTCTGGATGTTGCATGGCGACCATGTCTATAAATTCCTTGACTCACTCGTCAGTCGTTCTCCCGTACAACGTGGTACCGTCAAGCAGGCTATTCCTTCTCATGTGTAGCCTTTGATATTCGTCGTCAACAAGAAATAGTCCTCGATACTGGTTCCATGGCGCGTAATATGCGTGCCAGTATGGCTATTCCCGGTGCATTCAAACCAGTGCAGATAGACACGCTGATGCTGGTGGATGGCGGTATGGGAAATAATCTTCCTGTGGATGTTGTACGAAAGATGGGAGCAGACATTGTTATTGCCGTCGATCTACAGCAGCGCAAACACGATGATTATCATTCACCTTTTAGCTTTCTGAAAGGTCTGGGTGGTATTCTAGATTGGTTGGCAGAACGTCCTGATATAAAGAAATATAACGTCAATCGCACAAAAGCCGACCTCTATATTAATCCCGATTTAGGTACTTATGGTGTCACCGACTTCAATGTAAAGGCGATAAGGGATATCCTTAAAATAGGTGAGGATACTCGGGTATAAAGTATCGAAAGCAGTTGGAAACATTCATGAAAGACCATCAACGATGAATTACTTTCATGAAAAATAAATATTTTTCTTCACGTAAATAAATATTTTCTTTTTCACGTAAATAAATCTTTTTGTTCATGAAAAGAACTTGCGAAATGCTGTTTTAAGGTTTTCAAAACGGCATTGTTAGACTCGAAAAATCGTATTTCTTTAAGGCTTAAAGTTATTCTTTCTTAGTCCCACAGCTGTCTTGTATGCGCTCATAAAACTGTCCGAGGGATTATGAGCATATCATCGAGGTAAGTAGCTGATAGCCTTTTCTATCATCCATTCTGGTATCTGATAATAAGCTTCAGCAACAGCCCCAGCAATACAAGCCTTCGTGTCAGTATCGCCATCACATAGCACAGCGAGGCGGATGGTCTCCTCAAAGCTATTGGCATCAATGAAACAACGTAATGCCATTGGTACGGTTTCTGGCAGGTACCATCAAAGTGTCCCTCAGAACCAATCTTTTTATGTCTCGCATGGAGGGAAGTTCATAACCGAAAAACTTCTACTTTTCGTTCGACATCGGATTTTGAAAAGCGCATTAGGCGTAGCCAGCAGATGGCTTCAGCAATACATTGTGCACCTTTGACGCCTTCAGGGATGGTTATGCGTTACAATGGCACTCTTCTCAGCTTCCTCAATCACTTCTTCCCACTCGTCAAAAAGCCATCCAATAGGGACTAACCCGCATTGCAGAGCCATTGCCACATGAATCCGTAGGCTGTGGGTCGTCAGCGTTAAACCATTGATAAAATCGTCTTCCATATCCACCTATTGGGTCAGGATAGCGACGACACCAATCAAGCAAACTCTCCTTGTAATCACGCTCATTCAATACAGCATCAGCAATGGCAATGGTACAAATTATATCATCGGTATAAGAACAATCGGTGTGAAAAGTTCAAAAACTCTTCTGTGGAACTGGTCCAAATTCAAAGCGTGAGCCTACAATATCTCCTATAATAGCACCAATCATAATGTTTCTTCTTTAATCTCTCCGTAGCTTGAGAGGGAATAAAATACTATGGGGTATATGTTTTCTCTTTATTGTTAGTAGTAAGTCTCATACGACAATGATAATCAAATCTTTACCCATTAAATAGAGAGGGGTAATAGTTGCTGTTTAGTACTCCGACCGGGAATCGAACCCGGATCAAAGGTTTAGGAAACCTACGTTCTATCCATTGAACTATCAGAGCGAATTTTTCGCATATTGCTTTGCTCCCGTAGAACAGATGTGCAATAGCTATTGTCTGCAAAGATAGGAGTTATATACGTTGTGAAACGACAGATTTTTACCTTTTACTTTTACCAGATGACTATATAATAACATAAGGTTTTTGTACCCTCACCTAACTCTATTACGAAAAGAAAAAGCCCATCAAATTTCTTGATATTGAAATATTGATGGGCAGTTATAAACGTTTTCTTTATTTTTGTAGGAATTGTTTGAATGAATTAGTTCACAAACTTCACGGTAGATTTTTTACCATCTCCAAAGTATGATGTAGCCATGAAAAGCCCATGACCGAGTGAGATTGTTGTCGCAACATCTGCTGTAAGGCTTAATCGAGTTACAACACTACCGTTTATATCGGTAATAACTACAGGACAAGCAACTGAACTTTTTATTGAAAGATTATTAGAAACATGATTTATCACCAATGATGGTGTATTTGTTGTGGTTTTACTAACACCATCAGACTCACCATTATTATCAGGTTGTACATTGAGTGGGTAGAAACAAGGTTTACCATCGATATAAGATCTACCTACCATACCATAAATAATGAAATACTTTGTTCCAGCTTCGAGGAATTGAGAGACTTGGAAGTTATCTGGATAAATATTTTGTAGTATGAACTGGTTGCCTTTTTAAGTCTTCTATCTCTATTCTGCCATTAGGGCGAATGGTCTATTTGGTTGAACGGCTTTAACAAGTTTTACGCCTGTAAGTGCCAATGGATAAGCCATGTAACTTTCAGGGTTGCTGGTAATAATACTAAGATTATCACATTCATAGTTTCGGAAATGGAATTTTTGTATTAGCTACATCTTCAATCTCTGGTTTACTATCTAATCGGAACACAAGATTATTGTCAATCTTAAGGAGTTGTCCACGCATTTTCTTTTACAATCTGATCATTAGGGTGATAAGGTAGGAGAAAAAATCAATATAGTTAGGATCATCTACTAAGATTCCAGCCTTACCATCAAAGAGCCACTTTTGTGCTCGTGTTTTCTTAATCCAGTTTACAAAAAATACTATCGTTATCATTTGGTACTAAGTCGTAGAACTTACCAATTTCTCCATGTCGTAATGCAGAAATACCTTTCTTGGTCCCGCTCACTGGTCGCACGTAGAAATCAAAGTTGGTCTGCAATGCTCCGCTCCAAGGCTGATCGTCGGAAGTACGCATAAACTTTATGGCGAAGTGATGTTTCCTTCCGTTAGATTTTTCGCCTTAAACTGGATGCCCTCGGGCATGGTGTAATAATTAATAGGTTCGTTTTCGTCAATACATGTTTGTATATAAGTATCGGCGTACGGACTGTCTTTTCTCACCAAAGAAGAATGTAGAGCCACTCATTAATGGGGTAAACGTTATATTATCTTGAGAGGTTTCAATCCCATCAAAGAAACGTCCTGGCTGTATATACCAAGGGTGCTTCTATATTTTCTCCTTGTGTGACAAAAATATTATCTATTAGAATACGCCAATTACTTCCATATCCTAATTTATCTGTAAAACGTATTCTAAATCTAAAAGGTTCTCCATAGTAAGGTGAATCAAAAAGATAACATTGGTGTGACGTCAGTGTCATCGAAAAATGAGTGGTTTTGAAAGCTAATCTTTTTCCATCATTATTTGTTACTTCGACAAACCAAGCCTCTACTACTTTTTGCTAATGGTTCTGTCCATCCCTGAATGACCAAAACAAAAAGCGACAGAAGCTCCACGAATGGTGTCAAGAAGTTCAAGATACGATGGCTTGTTGTTATGCGTACCCGCAAGTATTTCTGCAGCACGCTTCCCTTGTGGGATACCATTGATTGCAGAATCAGTAATTCTGGCATTATGGAATCTCCAACGTTTTCCATTAATTGTGATAACTTGGTCACCAAAATCTGTTGTTCCCGTGTTCTCAAAAATCACAAGTATAAGCTGGTCTTGGAGCAATAGTACCAGTGTCTTGTGAATAGATTGCTTGTACATTCACAGAAAGTACGGCAATGGCAAGTAGAATATTTTTCTCATAATGTAATTATTTCTATCTCTATTCCTTTAGAAGTAGAGAATGAGATAATTAGTATATAAATTGGTTATAGATTTCTTTGTTCTTCTCTTTATTTTTTTCATGGGTGAAAACTTCGGTATTAGTTTAAAAATTTAAGTGTTGCCATGGTATTAAAGGTTGACAACGTTCGGCTTTTTAAGCTTCTTCAGCTATTTTATGTTCCATAACGTAACTATTTAGTTATAAGGATGTATAGGTGTCTATATACTTCTCCCATAGAACTTAGTCATTGTTGTCTTACAATATAGTAATAATGACAATGCCCTCTTGTTGTCTTCTTTTATTAAAGTGCCTGTGCCCAGCACGCATGGTACTATATTGGTAATAAACATGCATACTGAGGCTCAGCACAATGTATGATTACGTGGAGATGGAATCTACTTATGGTCAGAAAAAAGAGCTCTGTTACTCAAAACAAAATTCTTTTGGTTAATAGACTCTATCTCCAAGTTTAACACTAATGATAGTTCCGATATAACATATCCCATGTTTTCATGTAGAAAGTCATTTCTAATTTTGCTCTGTATAGAGCGAAGGGGGGGAAACCATTATCCTCATTAATTCCAACAATAGCTTTTTAAAAGCTGGGTGTTTTAACCAACTATTATGCTCCGTGGAAGAGATATTCTTGCTGGATGTCTTGCGTCATCAGCGTAAAGAGTTTCTCTTGGAGACGGTCGGCAAGGTCGAGTGCACTGTTAAGAATCTTGTCAGAGAAAGCCTGCAACATATCCTTTGCATGAAGAGGTTGTGTTTTATAGATGCGAAGGTATTCCTCTTCCATCTCACGTTGACGCTGGTCGGTCTCAGCTTCAAACTTTGCATACGCCTCCTTGATGATAGGAGCATACTTGTTATAGTTAGTCATACCCAATACCATCACCTTACGGAACTTCCAGTAAAGCAGAGTCAGCACTTGACTCATCATTACCCTTTGTGTAAGCCTCTGGATAGGGACGTGATGCCCTGATAGAGTGGTAGGAACACACCGAGGTCAGCCATACCCATAGCAACATAATTTCACACAACCTATAGCTGTGGCAGTTCAGGGCGTACCTGTATGAGGTGGGTCTGAGTGGTACGGAAGATAGAAACTGGGCGGTAAGGTTCCTTAGGGATTGCTATTGAGGTAAGGGTCGTGCTCTGTATTGTCGTAGTGGAAGCGGAAGGTAGTGCGGAGTTCGGTCAGTGTGACCTTATGAGCAGCCTTAGCAAAAGACAGGGAAGGTGTTCTTTGTTACGTCATTCTTGATTTCTGGAGAGAATAACTGCTGCAAGCCCCATACACGTGGGTAGTTATAGGTGGTGTCGAGTTCGATATCACGTGCGTAAGTCTCATGGAAGTCGAAGGCACCATGTGCTGGGTTGTAGAGTCCGTGCTTCTCTGCAAACTCAATTAAGTCGGCTGATGCGAGGTAATTCTCCTTGTCGTTAGGATCGTAAGTGCGGAAACGACTTTGGTTACCAGTTACGAAATACTTATCCTTTGGCATACGGCAAGCCAACCAACGATGACCGCAAGCTGTCTCCAAGTACCATATTTCCTTGCTATCTACGAAGCCAATACCGAAACCTTCAGCGATACCATATTTCTCGATGAGCATACCCAAACGCTCAACACCTTCACGTGCGGTGTGGACGTAAGGTAGGGTAATGTTGAAGACAGAGTTCTCTGCCACACCATTCTCTCACCAATGGGTCGTGTTTCAATACCTCGTCATTGCTAAAGATACTCTCGTGGCACTCATGCCGACACCTGCTGTGTTGAAACCAGCACTGCCCCACTACCGTGAAGATTATACGGAGAAAGGGCAGAATAGCCCAAAGCCTTCTCTGGAAGTTCAGCAACGGAAAGGGCTATCCTTTGCAACGAACTCACGTGGACCATTGTCTGTAGCCTCAAAAATCTCGTAGTTCTTTGCTTCCATAGCGTCCCAGTCTTCTGAACGCGCTACTATCATTGATCCATCGGCAGTCTGATCTTGACCAACGATGATGGTTGTACACTCTGAAGGAAGTTTGTGTTCTGTTTGCATTTTGTTTGTTTTCATAAGCTTTAAAGTCTTGTTTTTGCTGTTAATTATTGATGACAAAAATAGCAAATATTTGCGATAGTAGGGGTTAGAATTAAAGAAAAAAAATATAAAATGGTGTCGATAAAAGTTGCAAAAATACCCATATATAATTATTGCTACATAGTCTTTTATACAGTTTAAGGTTGGAATATAAAGGGAAAAGTGTTATTTTTGCAGAGTGTGGTATATAATAATAGTGTTTACTGATAGGCAATAAAAACCTGATTATGAAGAAAGTTAAGTTCCTTTTCTTTTTGTTGAGTCTTTGCATGATACTTCTATCTTGTACTGATAAGAAACCTGTTAGTCAGGTGCAGGAGTCGTCTGTACAGCAGGAAGATAGTGTGTTTGTAAAGAAGGTTGATAGTGTTAAGGTTGTGAAGAAGAAGCCTCTCACGTATAAGATTCTTGTTCCTTTTAATTATCGTTTATGTAATCCAGATACGATAATCAACCAGAATTGGGTTGAATTATATAAAGAAGGGAATGGTTATTATGTTGGTAAAGCTCGGTATAGTATTGAGATGCGAGAGGATGCGTGCTCAAGTACCATTCCAACATATCTATCAGAAAAACGAAACACGATATTGTTTGTCAATCAGTTGCCAATAAAGAAGGGGAAGGTTAAGATTGCTGATGTTGCATTTTCAGATAGTACTTACCTGGAACCAGGCTCTGTAAGGAATTTTTACTTTTGCTGGGAAGCATTACGTTAGAGGCAAAGGCGCAGGAGAAAGTCAATTAAAGAACTATACATTATTGCTGAATGGAGAACGAATCGTTAGAGAGGCAAGGGTCGAAGCAGCAAGTTTTGCACTTCTGTTTGCAGGTGACTTGGATGGAGATGGGAAGTTAGACCTTGTTCTTTCCTTACCTACAGATTATGAGGAACTGCGTGTTGCCTTGTTCTTATCATCTTGTGCGCCCCCTGGTTTGCAAATGGGTAAAGCCGCAGAGATAGAGGATGACTTCAGTTGTTAAGGTCATCCTGTTTTTTATTCGTTGTATAATGGATATTAGATAAAAAGTGTTATATTTGTAACGTGTTTGAAACAGAGATAAAAAGATATGATGAGTTGGTAGCAGAGTATCAAGAAAGATAGTGCTGCCAATGGGAAAAGAAGACGTTTAGAGTATTCTGAAATCCTTTTTCCTGCCATAGCTGTGGTATAGAAGGGTCTTCTTTCTCAGTGGATGATACACGTTGTCTGTTTGAAGAGCAGTTAGGGTTATCATCCAGTTGGTAAGTCATTGCTGGAGTGTCAGGAGATGGCAGACCACTTTGCAGCATACGAATGGATGCATAATCATTTAGATCACCCTTTTGATGTCGAACTAATGAAGACTATCAATAGGTTGGTAACACTTCGTACACTTCCTTATAAAGCAGGCAGATGCTGTACCTGGGGAGTTTACAATGGTGGATATGGCAGCTGGTGATACGGTTTTTGGCGAACATGAAGGATTGGTAGCACAGGTGCCACGACTGATGTCTTCAACAGCAGGGATGATGAAGCGTGGAGAACTTCACCCTATGGTGCTTTCTGCTCGGTTCCATGGTTTCTTCGAATACTTACACCCTTTCCGTGATGGGAATGGGAGAACAGGCAGGCTGTTGTCCAACTTCATCTTGCTACGTCATGGTTATCCTGAATTGATTATAGAGAAAGAAGATCGACAGGGAGTATATTGCTGCTCTGCGAACTATACGTATGGAAGGGACGGATGAACATCTAATTGCTTTCTTTCTTTAAAGGCAGCTACAAAGCAAATGGAATATGCTTTGGCTCAGAAGAAACAGAATAGTCGTAAGATGTTCTTCTTTTAGTGGTCTGCACCTTTTTATACTGTAGTGTGTAAAGTGTGCTTTTATTTATATACAATCTCATTTTAATCATTTACAAACAACTTGTTAACTCGTCAATTTGTAACCTCGTCAACTAAAAAAAGATATGCTTCAGGAAAGTCCAATACAACTCTTACAACGTCAACGTTTATTGCTCCAAATGGAGTATTATGCCGAGAAAGAGCCTTTAGAAAGCAGACTGAGGCTGCTGGTATGCAGCGGAAAGTGAAGCGAGGTGACGCTTGGTTCCCATTAAGAGTGGGAAAAACGGTTTTATAATGGACTCAACCAACTGTGTGTTGAGGTGTTTCGTACACAGGATGGGGATATCGAACATAACTTTGAAAGTGGTCGTCCGCTCCTTTTCTTTAAGTTTATTGAGACGGAGAAGGGGACTCCCAATAAGGCTGTTCAGCTGAAATACTATGGTTTTACAGGTACTGTTTCGTATGTGGAAGGCGACAGAATGGTTGTTGCTGTCCCTGATTCCGCACCCTTTGTTAGACCTACAATCTGCTTCCAGAACAGGTTGGTTGCCAATTAGGGTTTTTGATGAAACGAGCTATCAAATTATGTTTGATGCGTTAGACCGTACCATGAAAGCAAAGAGAAATAGATTGGCTTATCTTCGCGACTTGTTCTATTCACGACAAAAGGTAGAGAAGTTCTCCTTTGCTCCTATTCGATTACCTTGGCTGAATCCGACACAAGAAAAAGGCTGTCAACGAGGTGTTATGGGCAAAGGATGTGGCGGTAGTTCATGGTCCACCGGGAACAGGTAAGACGACAACATTGGTCGAAGCGATCAACGAAACACTGATGCGAGAGAGTCAGGTGATGGTTTGTGCGCAGAGTAATATGGCCGTTGACTGGATTTGTGAGAAGCTTGTCGACCGTGGTATTAATGTTCTTCGCATTGGCAATCCTACCCGAGTGAATGATAAGATGTTAGGTTTTCACATACGAACGAAAGTTTGAAGCGCATCCTGATTATCCTCAATTATGGTCGATTCGGAAGGCTATTCGTGAATTGAGAAACAATAGAAAGAAAGGTTCTGAAAGCTATCATCAGAAGATGGATAGGCTGAAGAGCCGTGCTACTGAGCTTGAAATACGTATTAATGCAGAACTGTTTGGAGAGGGCACGTGTCGTTGCTTCCACCCTCGTTGGTGCAAACAGTAGGATAATGGAAGGTCAGAAGTTTACGACTTTATTCATCGATGAGGCTGCACAAGCCCTTGAAGCAGCTTGCTGGATAGCCATTCGTAGAGCGTCAAGAGTCATCTTTGCGGGTGATCATTGTCAACTTCCACCGACTGTAAAAAGCATTGCTGCCCTGCGTGGAGGCTTAGGTAAGACCTTGATGGAACGAATTGTAGAGAACAAACCAGAGGTAGTTACACTCCTGAAGGTGCAGTATCGAATGAACGAAGAGATTATGCGCTTCTCATCCGATTGGTTCTATGGTGGACAGGTAGAAACTGCTCCGCAGATAAAATATCGTGGTATCCTCGATTATGATAACCCTATGGTATGGATTGATACGTCCGATGAGGCTGTCGTTGCATCGTATGATTTAACGGAAAGTGAGGCTAATTCTATCCCTTCCCAATTGAATAATGACAAGGAAAATACCTTTCATGAGCAGTTTGTTGGTTCTTCTTTTGGGCGTATAAATAAAGGAGAAGCAGAGCTAACACTCAAGACTTTAGTCGATTACTTTATCAAGATAGGAAAGCAGCGTGTGTTAGATGAGCGAATAGATGTGGGCGTTATCTCCCCTTATCGTGCTCAAGTGCAGTATCTTCGCAGTCTGATTAAGAAGCGGGAGTTCTTTAAGCCCTATCGAAGTCTTATCAGTGTGAACACCGTTGACGGCTTCAAGGGCAGGAACGTGACGTGATTCTCATTTCTCTTGTGCGTTCCAACGATGATGGTCAGATAGGTTTCTTGCGTGATTTACGCCGTATGAACGTTGCTATAACACGTGCTCGAATGAAGCTAATCATCCTTGGTAATGTCCAAACAATGACCCAACACAAAATTCTATAAGAAGCTGTGGGAAAGTCTTCCGCAGTCCTAACAGTTATTAGTTTGTTAGCCCAATTGGCTCTTATTTGGCTAATTGGGCTAATTCTATAAAAGCTCAATTCTAAAAATATTTTTTTATTTAATTACACACTGAAAAGTGGATTTATATCAATTTTTATTTACTTTTGTGTCATAAAAGGAAATCTACTATGTTACAACGAGATTATTTTTATTCGCTTGATAGAGGAATTCAATGCTGCAATTTCGCGCTTTCTAACAAAGAAAGACGATGACTTGAAGCGAGATAAGGACTTGAAAGACCTTTACAGACAGTATGTTGGAGAGTATGATGATTTACGTAATCTCTCCGTTGACGAGCTGTTGAAATACGCTAAGGAACAGTGGGAAGAGGCTGAGCGAATAGATAAAATAAACATGGTTGCAGAGTTGCTACATGCTGAGGCAAGTTATAAAGGGCAACCTTTGCGCCAAATGCTGTTGGAAAAAGGCATACGTTTTATTCGACTATGTTGAGGCGAATGGCTCTACATTCTCTATCGACCGTCGTCAAAAGATGGAGGCTATGCGACAAGAGTTAGGTAACGCACTCTCGCAGACAAAATTAATGTCAGAGAGTGAAAAAAACAAAGTAAAAAGCTTTTATTAGGGTCATAATATCAGGCTAAACCTAAACCAAATCATTATGCTTGAGAAGAACATTAGAGAACAGATTATCGAGTTGATACACCAGCAGGTGGTACCTGCTGTAGGTTGTACAGAGCCAATGGCGGTAGCATTGTGTACTGCACGCGCTACAGAGTTGTTAGGTCAGAAACCAGAGCAGATTAGCGTGTTGCTCTCTGCTAATATTCTGAAGAATGCGATGGGAGTCGGTATTCCTGGAACGGGAATGATCGGTCTGCCTATTGCTATTGCCCTCGGTGCTTTGGTGGGTAAGTCAGAATATCAGTTGGAGGTTATCAAGGACCTCACACCTGACACCTTAGAAGCTGGTAAGACATTTATCAGTGAGAATCGTATTGACGTCAAGTTGAAGGAAGGTATCACTGAGAAACTATACATCGAAATCACTTGTGAGGCTGAGGGACATCGTGCCACAGCTATTATCTCTTGTGCTCATACGAATATTGTCTTTGAAGAGAAAGACGGGAATGTACAGCTTGATAATATGCAACCCAGCAATGCTACGGAAGAGAAAGCACCGCTTTGTCTGAGTCTGAAGAGGGTTTGGGAGTTTGCAACGACCTCCCCTGTCGAAGAAATAGACTTTATCCTTGAGGCGAAGCGATATAACCTCCGTGCTGCTGCTGAGGCTTTGAAAGGAAATTATGGACATTGTTTGGGTAAGATAATGGACCGTCCTTTGAGTCGTGGAATCTTTGGTACTAGCATCTTCTCGCACGTTATTGCGAAGACCGCTTCAGCCTGCGATGCTCGTATGGGTGGCGCTTTGATTCCAGTGATGAGCAACAGTGGTTCTGGTAATCAGGGTATCTGTGCAACGAACCCAGTAGCCGTTTTTGCCAAGGAGAATGAGAATACGCGCGAAGAACTTATCCGTGCACTAATCTTAAGTCATCTCACAGCCATCTACATCAAGCAGAGTCTTGGTGCACTCTCTGCCCTTTGCGGTTGTGTCGTAGCAAGTATTGGGTCCAGCTGTGGTATTACTTATCTGATGGGAGGCGATTATGTCAATGTTTGTCATTCGGTGAAGAATATGATAGCCAATCTTACAGGCATGATTTGCGACGGTGCTAAACCAAGTTGTTCACTAAAGATATCATCGGGCGTATCGACAGCCATCCTCTCTGCCACGCTCTCTATGGAGGGCAAACATGTGACGGCTGCAGAGGGAATCATCGATGAAGACGTTGATAAGTCTATCCGAAACCTAACAAGCATAGGGAAGGAAGCGATGTGCAACACCGACGATATGGTGCTTAACATCATGACTCATAAGTGTAATTAGAAGGTTGTTATACCCTAACTCAGCTTTTTCGAATTATTTTCATGAAAAAGAAATATTTTTGTCGTGAAAAATAATATTTATCTTCATGAAAAAGAATTTCTTTTTTTCATGAAGATAAATTGTTTTAGCCATTTTGTATTATTGGAAGGATGTCGTTTCATCCTATGCTCGCTCGTAGGTTATAATCGTATTTACATACTTTTCTACCTTTGTTACACGTATATTCTCTGGGAGTTTTGGTGCTTCGATACCTTCGTTAACCGTGAAAGGAGCCGATTCTATGCGTATCTCGTCCCATAGTCCTGCATCCAAAAACTCTGTAAGGTTTTTGCACCACCTTCCACAATGAGACTTTGCTTCTTTTCAGCATAGAGATGCGACAGCACTTCAGTAGGTGTTGCGTATTCTCCTGCTTTTTGTCGGTTGACTTGTCAATACCAACTTTTTCTGGACTTGGGTAGCTCCATTCTCTCACCGTCAGCTGTGGTTGTTCTAATTCTTCCGTTGTTTTCCCAACGAGTATCGCATCATTCTCCGCCCCTCATTTTATGTACTAACATCTTTGTAAAGGGTGTAGAAATAATCAATGGCTGATAGTCTTTACCCGGCAGAGTTGCCAATGTAAGCCACGCCAGAGTTATTTAGTACAAGTAGTTACACCATCTTTACTACCATTTATGATACTCGCATCATCAGAGGAATCTCGATGATTACTCCCCTCCCTATGGGGGAGGGGTAAGGGAGAGTAGCAGTTGTTGTGTTGAATGGTGTGTCAGTTGTTGTGTTGGATGCGTGTTGGTTAGTCTACTTTCTGTTTCTGCCCATTTCAATATCACATAAGGTCGTTTATGTGTGTTATAAGTAATAAAACCGTTTGTTCAGTTCTAAGCACTCTTTCTCCAATACACCCACGGTCACTTCTATCTCTGCTTCGCGAATCTTCTTTACCCCACGTCCTTGCACTTCGGCAAAAGGATCGATGCAACCACAGACGACACGGTGCACACCCTTACTGATAATCAAGTCGGCACAAGGAGGTGTTTTTCCCATAATGAGAGCAAGGCTCCAAGACTGACATACACCGTTGCTTCACGTAGCAAAAGCCTCGTCCTCTTTCCTTACAGATGCAAAAGCGTTCACCTCTGCGTGTCCTTTGCCACAGCGTACGTGGTACCCCTCACCGATAATCCTACCCTCCTTGCTCACAATGACTGCTCCAACCATTGGGTTAGGCTTGGCAAGCTGTTGTCCATTACGAGCTAATTGCAGGCAACGATGCATGTATTTTTCGTCAGTTTTTCTTGTTTCATTTCATTAAAATTCCTATCTTTGCAGCTATGACATACCAAGACTTATGGCACAGACTCACCCTTTATATGATGAAGGTGGAGGCACAAGCTATCGTTCGGCTTGTGTTAGAGGTGCAGTTTGGCATTACGCTGCCCGATATATATACGGGCAAAGTTAATGAATTATCCCGAGAAGCGGAGGAGGAATTAGAGAAAATCATCCTTCGTTTGGAACGTTCGGAGCCTGTACAATATGTTTTAGGACGTGAAAACCTTTTGTGGGCGCACTTTCCATGTGGCTCCGGGCGTATTGATTCCGCGCCCAGAGACTGAGGTGCTGTGCCGTTGGATAGAGGAGATAACAACCGATGTTATTGTGCTTTTGCGCTCCTGCGCCCTGCAGGTGTTGGATGTAAAGGGACAGGCAGTGGTTGTGTGCTGTTACATTAGCTGCCGACCCTACGCAACTCGGCGGTTACAGCGTGGGATATATCGGGTGATGCACTACTTATTGCACGTGAGAATGTACATCAATGGCAGGTTCGTGTTGAACTAAAGATGGAGGATGCGCTTCATCCTTCAGCAGCAGCTATGCAGCAGCAATTTGATATTATAGTGAGTAATCCACCTTATATCTGCGACAAAGAACGGACAGGGATGGCGAAGAACGTACTTGCGTATGAACCTGAAATAGCTCTTCGTTCCAGACGATGACCCGCTACGCTTCTATCGGGCAATCGCTGAGTATGGCGTGCAGGCTTTGTCGGCTGATGGTGCACTTTATTTCGAGACCAACCCATTATATATTGATAATGTAAAAGCAGATGTTAAGCGAATTGGGTTATAAGCAGATAAAAACTGCGAGAAGACCAGTTTGGTAGCTCCGATTCACGAAAAAGCCATCCGACCATGATACAGAAACGGCACGATATTAGAGCCGCAAGCCCTGAAGAAAACTTGCCGATTTATGTGCGAAAGGCGAACATTGTTCTGGTGAGATGTTAGAAGATGCGTAAATGGGGGGCTGCCAGAAGAGGCGCAAGCACGTATTATGGAGAAGTTGATAACGCTGCATTACGTTGATGATAGCCGTTATGCGGAGTCTTTTCGTACATGACAAAATCCGCTATAACAAATGGGGACGACGGAAGATTGAACAAGCTCTGTGGATGAAAAAGGTCGATAGTGCTGTTTCTTCGCCCATCCTCGATGCTGTGGAAGATGAAGAATATCTTGAGGTCTTGCGCCCATTGTTAGCGAGTAAGTATCGTACAATTAAGGCGAGAGAGCGATTACGAACGTTCAATGAAACTGATAAAGTTTGCCATGGGACGTGGTTTTACGATGGATTTAATACACCGGTGCATAGATGAAGGTGTAGTCACAGCTGATGATGAGATTGATTTTGTAGAGATGAAGCCGACGATTAGCTTACTTGCTCGTCTGATAGACACCCTTGCCCCACGTTCATGTACCATTTGTGGTAGTCGCCTGACTGTTACGGAAGAGGTGATGTGCGCTTGTCAGTAACCAATGTCTTCCTCGTACGGGTTATTCTAAGTCTGCTTTTTGACAACAGACTTTCACGCCTTTTTGGGGACGAATTCCCATTGAAGAAGAGGTGCAGCTTTATTTTTCTATAAAGCCCATTCTGATACTAGTCGTTTGCTTTATCAACTGAAGTATGGTGGTCATCCTGAACTTGGTGAGCGTCTGGGGACAAATTGTTGCAGCAGAGTTTGCACACAGGATGGCTTCTTCGATGGGAATCACAGCTGTGCTTCGTGCCGCTTGCTCGGCAGCGTGAGAGAGAACGAGGTATAATCAAAGTGTGGAGATAGCACGTGGCGTCTGTGAGAAACGGGTCTGCGCCCTTTTACTTAATGCTTTGGAGCGTATAACCTTCCATGGTAGTCAGACGCAGAAAGATCGTTGGGAACGCAATGAAAATGTAGATAAAGCCTTTCACTTGCTTGATGCTTCCGCCGTAAGCAATCAACATATCTTACTCATTGATGATGTCATCACCTCAGGTGCCACCCTTGTTGCTGTTGCCAAAGAAGTACTCAAGGGAACAATGTTAGGGTCAGTGTCCTCTCATTGGGCTTTGCGAATAATGGTTAACTATTCAATTAGCAAAGAGATTGCATTTGAAGATACAATCCATTTATTAGTGGGACATCGCTTGTAATCGTGGTTTAGAATTCTTTTTCCCTTACAAGCAGATTCTGTTTCTACCTTGTTTTATTTGATGTTAAGTATCCGCACGCATGGTGTTTATCAATAGCTCTACTTATACTAAGGATAAGCTCATTGTTTGTTGGACGTGAGCGGGTTTGTTGGCAATGAAAAGTTCAATTGTAAGACACAAAATGACAAGCCAAACGAAAAAGTTTAATAAGTACCATCATTATTGTTTGCGTGCATAGTTGCAGCGGATGAGTTTTACCTGTTATATTTTTATAAATTTTATTACCTTTGCAAAAGATATATTGTATCAATTATACCTAAAAATAAGTTGGTCTCAGTGCATCTAAAAGAAACCGAATAGATTACCTAACAAAAACGTTGTCCAATGTGGATGTACGTATAAATCTTTTTGATGTTATAAGCAGTCAGACTATGCAATTAAGTCTTGAATGGATTTACCCTCTCAACTACTTTGTACTGTTAATAAAAGAAAAGTATTTTACTGAACGAAAGTTGAGTATGTAAATAAGACGCTGACATGACATGAGATACATGTTGATAGCACTTAAAAGACATCCTAAGATTTGCAAAAAGCTCTGCTCTCTGAATGAAACAAATAACAAATAATAAATTCTTAAAAAACTAAAAACTAGAGTCTGAATGAGTAACATGAGAAATGGTCTGTATTTGATCGCATTCCTGTTATGTCTTCATCTAAGCATGGACGCTCATGATGTTGCTGGTAATAAGAAGAACGCAACATCTGAATGATGCCATGGCTATTTTGAGACAAAAATGGAAATTCAGTTTCTGTTTTCGTCAACCCAGATTTCGCAAAAGGCGCAAGATGCTGGCGAAAAGAAGAGTTGTCGAGTTGTGAAGGATGAGAATGGTGAGCCGGTAATCGCTGCAACGATTCGTCTGAAAGGAACAAGGAGGCGCTGTGACTGACATAGATGGTCAGTTTACGCTGATGGCAGAAGAAGGTGCTGAACTTGAAATCTCTTACATTGGCTGACACAACAAAGATGGTGCGTATTGGTAAAGCTGATAAATACGATATCAGTCTTTCTATGGGTAGTGCCAAGGAGTTGAACGAGGTTGTAGTGACCGCTCTTGGTATAAAAGCGTGAGCAAAAGGCATTGAGTTATAACGTACAGCAGGTGAATAGTGATGCGTTAGGAACAAATAAGGATGCTAACTTCATCAATTCTCTTAGTGGAAAGGTTGCTGGTGTGAATATCAATGCTAGTTCATCTGGTGCCGGTGGAGCTTCAAAGGTTGTTATGCGTGGCTACATGTAGTATTGAGCAGTCAAGTAATGTTTTTGTATGTTATTGATGGCGTACCAATGTTCAATCTCGGTGGTGGCGGCGATTCTTCCTTTGGATCTAATGGCACGACAGAGGCAATCGCTGATATCAACCCCGAAGACATTGAGAGTATGTCAAGTCTTGATAGGTGCAGCTGCCGCAGCTCTTTATGGTAACCGTGCGTCTAATGGTGCGATTGTCATCACGACAAAGAAAGAGGAAAGGTTGGACATACAGAGTTTACTGTTGAGTCAGAGCACAGAACTATCTTCTGCTCTTCCGTTTGCTAGAGTTTCAGAATCGTTATGGAACGGGTAGTAGCCTGCGTGATGCTGGTGGTGATAGCTATAGCTGGGGGCGTCGGCTGAATAGTCCAATTTCATGGGTTATGATCCTAAAAAGATTATCTCAAGACAGGGTATCATGACTACTGAGACTTTTCACCCTTTCAACAGGTTCGAAAAGAATCAGAGTTATTTCTCTGCAAGTGCATTGAATTCGAGGCGGTATTATTCCCAACAATGGTTATAATCGTTATAACTTTACGTTCCGCAATACATCTAGTATGCTGGGCGACAAGTTATTGTTAGATGTTGGCGCAAGTTATATCATCCAGAATGATCGCAATATGACCAACTAGGAGTTTATGCCAATCCATTGGTGACAGCTACCTCTATCCACGTGGTAATGACTACAACGACATGGCTATGTTTGAATATTTCGATACGACACGTGATATTTACACACAGAATTGGAATAACCTTATTAGTGAGTTTGTTGGTCAGAACCCTTATTGGATTAACTATCGTAACATTCGTACCAATAAAAAGTATCGTTATATGATGAATGCTGGTCTACTTATAAAGGTAACAGATTGGTTGAATGTTGTTGGTCGCATCCGTATAGACAATGCAACAAATACTTTTCGAGAAGAAGTATTATGCTAGTACTAACACAACGATAGCAGGTGCTAATGGTCAGTATGCAAAGATGAAGACTGATGACAAGCAGGTGTATGGTGATGTTATGTTGAATATCAATAAGCACTTCTTAGAGAATAAGTTGTCGTTTGTAGCTAATGTCGGTGCAAGTCTCTCTGATATCAAGCAGGACCAGACTGGTCTTGATGGTCCGATAGCTGATAACCTGATTCCAAATGTATTCAATGAATATCAGGTTGATGCGGCTCGTGAGAAGCGTTTGCCAAATGGTTATCATGAGCAGACGAAGTCACTTCTTGGTAGTTTAGAGTTTGGATGGAAAGAGCCAGCTGTATCTGACGGTTACTGGACGTAATGACTGTATTCCAATGTTGTGCAGGTCCTCACTCTAACAAGAGCTCATTCTTCTACCCTTCTGTTGGTGGATCATGGATTATTTCAGAGTCAGTGAAGATGCCACAGGCTATCAACTATCTGAAGGTACGTGGTTCGTTTGCTTCTGTAGGTATTCCATTCCTTCGCAATATTGCAAATCCAAAGTATGAGTGGGGATAACACGACAAAGCAGTGGAAGAGTCAGACTATCTATCCTATCTATGACTTGAAACCAGAGACAACAAACTCTTGGGAAATTGGTTTACAAGCTCGTTTCCTCAAGCACTTCAACTTGGATGCAACACTTTATTGGACAAAGACTTTCAACCAGACATTCAACCCTGATATTTCGGTATCATCTGGTTATTCTGCACTTTATATCCAGACTGGTAATGTGTCAAACAATGGTCTTGAGGTAGCTTTGGGTTACAGCAACAATTGGGGCGGCTTTGGATGGTCAAGTAACTATGCTTGAGTTCTAATCGCAACCGTATCAATGAGTTGGTTTCGTAACTACGTTCACCCAGAAACAGGTACTGTTATCAATAAAGACCGTCTTGATGTAGGAGGATTAGGCAATGCACACTTCATTTTTAAAGGAAGGCGGCACTTTAGGTGACCTCTATTCTTTTGACTGATTTGATGCGTGACGATAAGGGACGTGTTTATATCGATAAGAATGGTAAGGTATATCGTAATAATAATGTAGGCGATGTGAAGTTGGGTTCAGTATTCCCTAAGGCAAACATGGCATGGCGCAATGATTTCTCTTATAAGGGCTTTAACCTTAGTGTGATGGTAAGTGCACGTTTCGGTGGATGTTTACTCTGCAACGCAGGCAGCACTCGATCTTTACGGAGTATCAGAAGCAAGTGCAAAGGTACGTGATAAGGGATATATGGAGGTAAATGGCAATGACCATCTTAACCCAGAATCATGGTACTCAACGGTTGGTGGAAGTGATGGTATCCTACAGTTCTATACCTATAGTGCAACGAATGTTCGTTTGCAGGAGGCTAGTCTTAGTTATACCTTCAAGAAGAATCACTTCTTCGGTCTTTAGCGATTTGACCCTCCTCTGTGACTGGTCGTAACTTATTAATGTTCTATTGTAAGGCTCCTTTCGATCCTGAGACAACAGCTACGACAGGCAACTATTATCAGGGTATTGATAAGTTTATGACACCAAGTACGAGAAGATGGTTTCAACATCAAACTTAAATTCTAAAATCAAAGTTATGAAACAGTTAAGAAAGTATCATATTGTCAACTATATCTGCGGGGCTTGGTTGTGAGTCTGGTTGGATGTACCAATGGTTATGAGGAATATAACCAAGATCCATATGGTGTCTCAAAAAATGAAACAAAACGTGATGCTTACTCTTTGGGTGCAGCCATGGTGAACCTCCAGAGTTGGTGGTTCCTACGGATGTCAATACCAATCAGTTTACAGAGTGTCTGTGTGGTGGCTCCTATGGTGGTTACCTCCAGATTCTAATGCTGGTTTTTCAGGTAAGAACTTTGCGCAATATAGTCCAGAGAATGGTTGGAGCCGAGTATTGTTTAGAGACTTCCTTCCAAAACTCTTTATCTATTTCAATGAGGTGAAGAGTGCTACGGATGAACCTGTCCCATTGGCTGTAGCACTGATTATAAAGGTTGCTGGTATCCATCGTGTTACTCGATGCTTATGGTCCGATCACCTTATTCTAAAGTAGGACAGAATGGTGAAATCACTGCACCTTATGATTCTCAACAGGATGTTTATAAGCTGATGTTCAAGCAGCTTGATGAGGCGATTACCACACTGACAGCTAATCGCACATTAAACTTCTCGCCAAAGGCTGACAAGGTATATGGTGGTAATGTTGAGAAGTGGATTAAGTTTGGCAATTCTCTTCGTCTTCGTTTGGCTATTCGCATATCAAAGGCTGATCCAGCGTTGGCAAAACATGAGAGGGCTGAGGCTTCGATTGCTAATGAAGTTGGTGTGATGACTTCCAATGATGATAATGCTTTCCTGACTTTTATCAAATACCAATCCTTTCCGAGTTGTGATGTATGAGTATAATGGTGGTGACTCACGTGTTGGCGCAGATATTACCACTATATGAATGGCTATAACGACCCACGTCGTGATGTGATGTTCACAAAGTCAAGCTTTTGCAAGCGGTACAAATGGTTATTATGGATTACGTTCTGGTATCCAGATTCCTCGGCAGAGGTTGCTCATGCTTATAGTAACTATAATCGTAAATACCGATAGCAAACTCATGTGGATGAATGCAGCTGAGGTAGCTTTCCTCCGTGCAGAAGGTGCTTTGAAGAACTGGAACATGGGTGGAACAGCTGGTGACTTCTATAAGACAGGTGTAGAACTATCGTTTGAACAGTGGGGCGCAAAGGGTGCAACAGCTTATTTGGCTGATAACAGCAGTACACCTGCAGTCTATACAGACCCTGCCGGACTCAACTCATACTCTGGTTCGGTCTCAACGATTACAATTGCTTGGGATGATAATAGTGAAGAGCAAGTTAGAACGTATTATCACTCAGAAATGGTTGGCTATGTTCCCTCTGGCTTGGAAGCATGGGCCGACTATCGTCGTACAGGTTTCCCTAAGTTGATGCCTGTGAAGGTAAACAATAGTGGTGGTATAGTAAACAGCGAGCGTGGTGCACGTCGTTTGTCTTATCCACAGGAGGAACGCAGAGACAACACTGTAAACTACAATGCAGCTTTTAGGTATGGCTTTGGTGGTGCAGATAATATGGCTACAGATGTTTGTGGCAAAGCACGATTATCGATTAAAAAGAAAGAATGAAATATCATTAAATATAGCATATTCAACGCCTGTGCAGTGGCTTTGCTTGTGTCAAGCTGTGATACAGATGTTGAACCTGTTAAAATCAATCAGTCAGGTATAGAGCATCAGAACCCTGAACTCTATAAGAATTACCTTGCTGGTATTCGTGCTTACAAAGCAAGATCATAAGGTTATGATGGCATGGTTTTGATAATAGTCAGACCGTTCCTAGTTTACACAAGCGCAGCTATCACTGCCGTTCCTGATAGTGTTGACTATGTTGTACTGACGAATCCAGGAATGGTTACTGAACAGATGATGCAGGAAATAGCCGAGGTAAGAAGTCGGAAAGGAACGAAAGTTGTGTTTCAGATAAGTTTTGATGCGCTCAAAATGGCTTATGAAACACAGAAGAAAGCCTTTATGGCAAAGCCTGAGAATGCAAATAAGAAGTTCCGTGATTTCAATGGTTTCTTGGTTGATACGGTCAATACACAGTTACATTTTATTGACAAGTATAACTATGACGGAGTCATCATGGACTTCAATGCAAAGTTAACATATTATCTCACGGATGCTGAAAAGGCTGAGGCTATCGCTTTTGAGAGAATGATTTCAGGGAATTTCTAGGACTGGAAAGAGCGTCATAAGGATAAGGAATTGATTATGATCGGGTCGTCCACAGCATGTTACAGATAAGAGCCTGTTTGCTCAAGCACGTTATCTCGTGATTCCAACACAGGACGAGAAGTCGGTGTCAGGAGTTGATTATTTGGTTCGCAGGGCTTTGGTAGAAGGTGTTCCAACAGATAAGTTCGTTGTGTTAGCAAATAATAAATCTATCGATGAGACCGATACCAAGACTGGCTACTGGGGTAAATCTTTGGCAATGTATGGTATTGCAAAGTATGTAGCGTCAGACCATACTGGCTATATTTGTGCTGGAATGGGGTTGTTGAGTGCGAATGTTGACTATTACAATGCCTCTTTCACTTACCCTAACTTACGTAAGGTAATCCAATTATCAATCCAACCGTTAAAGAGTAAAAGGAAATAAAGAAGTTATTTAAATATGTTTCCTGCATACTGGTAGCAGTCCCTATTGATGTGGGTGCATGCCAGAATAATGATGAAGCTGACTTTGTAAGTAAGGCGTTCATAGATGGAAAGACATTTACTAATGAGACCATCATCAAAGATGCAACTACATCTCGTGAAGTCTTTGAGCTCTCTACCTCGCCCTGCAGAGAAAGGAGATTAGGGCTACTTTTTGTTGCTGCAAAAGTAACTTGTTGATACCACTATAATAAGGCTTATTATAGCAATGCAGTGTTGTTACCTGATACTTGTTATAAGTTCCTCGAGAGTGAAGTGAAGATCAATCAGGGTAGTGTAAAAGAGTGTAATGGTCAGATGAGTTCTAAGCTCGATAAATTGGACCGCTCAACAATATACGTATTGCCTGTAACTGTCAGAATGTAATGACATTGAAGTCCTACAGTCTGCAAAGGGTATTACTTTTGTGTTCCGTGCAGGCGCACTTATCAATGTTGTTGCAGACATGAGCAAGAACTATCTACAGGTAGATTGGAAGACTCCAGACACGGTTACTGATATGCATCAGATTACTCTGGAGGTACTCATCTATCCACGTGAGTTCAGTGAGCTTATTTCTACTGTGATGGGTACTGAGGCAGAGTTCCTTGTGCGTATTGGTGATGCAGGCTTCCCAGATAATCAGATTCAGATAGCAACAAGTAGTGGGAACTTCCCTGATGCAGATTCTAACAAGGGCCTGCAGACAAAGCGTTGGCAGCATGTGGCAATGACTTACAATGCGGATACACGTGAAGTGAAGGTTTATGTCAATGGACTTTTTGCAGTCAGCAGAATGCGCTTCGTATGGGTACGGTTACTATCAGGAGCGATCACCTGATCGTAGTTCTTATCAGGAGAAAGTCTTATGACGATGCTCGCTGGTTTTGAGGTAATATGTCTGAAGTACGTGTTTGGAATGTTGTCCGTACCACGCAGGAGATAGCGGACATATCTATGGTGTTGATCCGAGGCTCACTGGCTTGGTAGAGAAAGCTATTGGAGAGATGGACAACTCTAATAGATCACTAATATTGTAAAGGAGCTACTGCAGATTAATGAAAATGATGCTAGAAACCAAGAACAAAGCCTCTTTTCTTGGCACAATGTTTTCATTACCGGAGAAATAATCTATTAAACAGCTTTTAATCAAAACTTGACATTTATAAGACATCAATAATATACGAAAACACTCGTACTCTCGAGTGCTCGGTATAGCTCTGGTCGTGATCACTGCTCTAGGAGAGCGTCGAAAGTGCCCTCTTGTTTCTGAAAGCTTGAGTTGCAAGGAACCCATTACGAAGAAAATAATCTTGCTTTCATTATGACAAGTATGTTGTAACAACCAAGATTCCCTTGTTCTTTAATGAAAAAGGTTCTCACTGATTTTCTACGTGAATCTTGTTGAGGCAGCGCTAATGGAGGAATACACGCTGTCTTATAGATGCCAGCAGCCAGGGCTACAACCAGGCATGGTACAACCTTCGAAAGCATTGCCTGAATCTCTTGTCAAGGTGAGTGGTACTGCTATGGTAAATGCGGGTGCCAAAGACAGTCGTCTAAGGTGGCAGTCAGCTATACTAGCTACCGATTTGAAGGAGATGGAGTTTATGCTATCCCTTTGAGTGTAAAGGTGTCAGCCAGACTTCAAAAGGAAAAAGGCGAGATTTGTCCTGTTTTGGTACGCGATATTACTAAGATGTAAACTGCCATAAGACAATGGCTTTGCAGGTAATCAGCTGTATGGAGGTCAACGACGCCAATCCGCTTCACAACCTCTATTTCTTAAAGGAATCAAAAGTATATTTTCGACCAAGTGATACTCTCTCTGGTAACATCAATTTACAATGCGAGAGACAGGTGAAGTGTATAATTATAACAACGGAATGTACAGCACTTACTCGATTACAAGGAAAAATATCTGGCCTTTGCAGGAAAAGGGTATGAAGCATCACTCGGTATCATGGGAAACCATGATCGGTCGGGTGGCAAACCTTACTAAGGAGGGTGCAATCAAGTTTTGCACAGGGAGTTGAAAGCGTTGTTGATGCTTATAGACTCGATGGTATATTTTTGATGATGAGTATTCCGTTATGGCAATTACCCAGGCTTCTTCTCCTTCTAATGAGGCAGCAGCTCTCTCGTCTTTGTTATGAGTGTAAGCAAATCATGCATACAATAACTTATTGAGGGTGTATGTCTATAGTCAGTACGGGTGAAAGACTTATCGTCCAGTTGATGGTCATAAGCCAGCAGATACATCGACTATCTTTACCACCAACACCAACAAACCCCCATAGCAACTATTAAGAATTGTCACACTAAAGATCCCCATACAAGGTCCATCCAAATTTTGAACAGACAACAAACCAACACACAAACCCCAACACAACAAACCACCAAACCCAACAACACACCACCCACCACAAAACAATGACAGGAGTCAACAGCAAAAGGATAACATACTAAATATTAAAATGAAACTAAATATTTCCACCACCAACACACCAACCCACAAAAACCCAAAAACCAACCAACACCCCACCAAACAAAAAAACAAACAACACCAAACACCAAAAAACAAAACCAGTGAGAGTCCAGATGTGCAACGATGAACGATTGATGGGGAATAAGATAAGTGTTACTGCTGTAAAAAGTGGTTTTACGAGTATTGTTGTTTCACGATGTGGCTGGCGATTTACAGGCGAGGTGTTGGTCAAGAAGCTATGTATAGAGACGTTATTGCTCGATAAGGATGAAGTCAACATGACCATCAAGGTTGGTCATACTGATGGCTATGCTCTGTTGGCTGTTACTGGTGGTAATGGTTGGATGTAGGAGAGCAGTCGAAAGCGTTCACAATGATATTGTGAGATATCTATTCTATATTATAAAAGAATGCCTATGTACTACCATCAAAAGCTCAGTAATGCAGTACGAGCTATGATTGCGATTACTGGCAAGATGGGTGTCAGCAAGGTTGTGAAAGTGACAGTTACAACAACCGATATTCCTATATTCAGATGAGGAGAAGGCTGATATAATGAAAGCTACTACGAGTGAGACTATTGTCTTTGATAATACTCAATCAAGGGGTATGGAAGCAAGTCAATAGGCGAAAAGGATGTAAGCAGCTTGCACAATGGAACTATTACGATGGTATCATATCAGTGCTGGTTCGGTAGCGATCTTACAATAGAGCATGAAGACTGATGGTAAGGTTGAAGTTAAATCATTATTGCACTTCCTGTAACTCAGTATGAAGGAGTTAATATTGAAATACAAGTTTCAGATACGCATGTATGGGGAGTCCTGTGGGATGAGGACAACTCACTCTGCACTACGGTTATTTTGTTTTGCCAAAGGGGGCGAGGAGTTAATCGCGAATTAATATGATTTTTATTGAAGAAATAAAAGATTAATAGTTCTCGGACTTATATCGCGCCAAAAGAGGGATACATCTTTTCTATAGGTGTGTCCTTTTCTTTGCTGTAAAACGAAAAGGGAAGGCTGTGACTCGTTATTTTCTTTTATCATATTTTTGTCCCTTAATCTAGAAAAATGCGTGACTGCAGTAGTATATAACCATAAACTATCAAGATGGAAGATTTAAAAAGTCTTTTGCAGGCAAACTGCTCGGAATTAAAAGCTATTAAGTTTTGCAGACCCTAACGATCCATTACATGGGCAAGTGGTTTGGAAGTCACCATTCTATTGTGATAATCGTAAAGACGTTGTCGTTCACGATGTGCGTTCGTTTGGCAAAACTAGAGTTGGTGCATGCTATCCTTGAGAACTTCCTGAGGCTACAGCTGTGGCAGGTGTTGCTACGGGTGCTATACACAGGCATGCTTTGTTGCTGATGAGTTGGCACTACATAGTACATACGTTCGTCCGAAACCAAAGGATCATGGTATGAAGAACCAGATTGAGGTGAACTGCCTGCAGGTTCTGCAGGTTGTTGTTGTAGAAGACCTCATCTCTACTGGTGGTTCTTCCTTGAAAGCTGTTGCTGTCGCAGTGAAGCAGGTTTTGAGGTTGTGGAGTATGGTTGCTTCTTATACCTATGGTGCCCTGTTGCTGAAGAGGCATTCCGTGAGGCTGATGTGAAACTCGTGACACTCACGGATTATGAACATGTCGGAGAAAAAGCACTCGAGACAGGTTATATCAAAGAGTCTGAGGTTACTATGTTACACGACTGGCGTAAAGACCCAGCGAATTGGAAAAAGTAATCTTCTGACATCCCATTGGAAGTAAAGAACCTTTTTGCATAGGAAATGTTTGAAAAGGATTCGATGTAGCGGGCGCATAATTCGTGCGTCCCCGCCATCCGAGACATCCTTCTATAGCGAACAGTTCTCTTCCTTCCAATCCTCCTCTCTTTAACTTCGCAATAAAAATTATCAATGACAAAGTTTGAAAGTAGCGTAAAGCAAATTCCACATTCTCAACAAAGTGTTTACAACACGTTGAGTGATTTAAATAACGTACAGCGTCTGAAAGAACGTCTTCCGGAAGGTTCTATAGGTAATGATGAGATGGACAAGGTGAAAGAAAGATTACAGAATCTCACCTTTGATCAAGACTCATTGTCTATGAATGTTGACCCAGTGGGCCAGATTTCTGCGTATCATAGAACGTGAAGAACCAAAGACAATCAAGTTTAAAAGTGATAACTCTCCGTTGTCATTCAATTTTGGATTCAGATACTTCCTGTCACGAGACTCTTCAAAGATGAAACTCACGATTGACGCTGATATTCCTTTCTTTGCAAAGCGGCATGGTGTCAAAGCCTTTGCAAGAGGGCATTGAGAAGATTGCCGATGCACTGGCAATGATTCCGTTTGAATAAATCATTTTCACCTCTTCTTTAAGAATAGGGTTGATGTAGCTGGAAGGCTTTGAGAACAGTTCGTTTGATAAGCATTTCCCAATATGGTTCTCATTGGTATCCTTTAGCAATGGTGCGGATGCTCTGCACCAATGGTGCTGATGCTCCGCACAAGGGTGTTGGTGCTCCGCACGAATTGTGCGGAGTGTTTAGCACAATTTAGTCGGTCGCAAAAGGATGAATAATAGGCCCCATTAATAATCCTTGCGTGAGGAGGTAAAGAGATTTAAGGTTTATTGGATAACAACTCAATAGAAGTTTTATATGAAGAAAAAATTCAATCTGTTTTGTGCTTGTAATCTTATTGTCATCATGTGTGATGTTGTAGATTATGAGTATAGCAGTTATCGGAACTTCTTTACCTTTTACAATGATACTCATCAAGACCCAATCCTTGCTTCTGCAATGAATTCGCTGTCGCCAGGCGTATATTGTGTCATAAAACCAACTTTGTCAGTGGTCGTTATAGCTTCTCATTTGAGAACAATCAAGGATTGAAATCAGCTGCCCCCTGCATGGTTTGATGCTATTGATCTCAGGTTGGAGAGTTGGAAACGCATAGGAATGAACAATGGACTCATCGTTGGTTATGGTAATTTGGATAATCCTTCGCCTTTACGCACTACGACTTACAGTGTCCTAATTGTTTTCAATACAAATGCAGTTCCTCTTCGATCTTACGAACTGAAGATAAGCAGTGATGGTTTTGCCACTTGCAGCAATTGCCATCGTCGCTATAACCTCAATACGGGCGGAAATATCGTTTCGGGCGAAAGTGGGAAGAAGTTAACACGTTATCGAGTGCTGCACAGGAGCTCAAATGGTGTGTTAGAGGTGAATTGAGCCTAATAGGGTCAATTAGCCTAATTATGCCAATTAGTCCAATAGGTCTAAAAAGCCCAAAGATAAAAAACTTGCAAAAACCCTTTGCTAGTTCGGAGATTTAGCCTTATCTTTGCAAGCGGTTTGCCGCAATGGTGGAATTAGACACGAGGGACTTAAAAATCCCTTACCAGTAATGGCTGTGCGGGTTCGAGTCGCTCGCGGCACTTTTCTTCTTAAATCTCAATGCGCATGAGGCGAATAGCATATATACCTTGTTCTCCCTGCTGTTAGTTTCTTGTGGTACCCGTAGCGGTTACTTCAAGATGGAGGGACGCTTCTTGCACATGAATCAAGGTGAACTTTATGTTTATAGTCCTGATGATGGTATCGCTGGTTTGGATACCATCAAGATTGAGCAGGACGTTTTTCTTGTGAGAAGCCTTGTAATAAACCTTCTACATTGATTATTATCTTCCCAAATTATTCCACGCAACCTATCTTTTTGCCGAGCCTGGTGAAGCGGTTGAGGTGAAAGCGGATGCTTCTCACTTAAAAAGAGATGGAAGTGGATGGGACAAAGGATAATAAGTTGATGACTAAGTTTCGTAAGCAGATAGCAAGTGTATCTCCTCCAGAGGAACTCAAGTATGCAATACAATTTATCAATGACCATCCAGAGTCTGTTGTAAGTGCCTATCTGCTCAATCACTATCTTGTTCAAACGGAAGCTCCTGACTACAAACGGGCTGCAAAACTTTTACCACTATTGATAAAAGAACAGCCTGATAATGCCAGCTTGGGACGTCTTCAACGACAATTAACTGAACTTGGTTCTTTACCAATAGGTAGTAAGCTACCAACGTTTTCGGTTAAGGATGTCAATGGGAAGATGGTTAATAATGCGTCATTTCAAGGAAAGAATGTCATTATTATCAATACCTGGGCAGCATGGAGTTATGAGAGTCTTGATATTCAACGTGCGCTGAATGATGCTAGTGAAAGCAGGAAAGATAGCTGCGTTGGGTATCTGTGTTGATGCTAATCTTATGAGAGTAAACAAACATTAGAGCGCGACGAGATAGAGTTTTCGAATGTTTGTGATGGAGAAACTTCTAGTACTCCTTTGCTCAAAACCTTTGGACTTAATACCATACCAGATAATATCGTCATTCGAACGGAAAAAGTTGTGGAAAGAAATATCACTGCTAATCACCATCCGTCAGCGTTATAGTACTGATTAAAAACTAATATTGTGCTTGTAAAGACATTCTGTGCAGCTGTCAACGGAATGGAAGTTACCACCGTAACAGTTGAAGTTAGTATAACACGGGCGTTTTTGTTCCATCTTACCGGTCTTGCTGACGGGGCGGTAAAGGAAAGCCATGACCGTATTGCTGCAGCTCTTCTTAATACTGGTTATACATTTCCCTGTAGCCGATATCACCGCCAACCTTGCTCCAGCCGACCTTAAAAAGGAAGGCTCCAGTTTTGATCTCCCATCGACCATTGCTATCCTTGCTGCCAATGAGAAGATGAGCTGTGACCATCTGCGTGAGTTTATGCTTGTGAGGAGAGTTAAGCCTTGATGGGACATTGCAGCCTGTTAAAAGGCGTGTTACCCATTAAGGCTATAAGGCGCAGAGAAGTTCAAAAGGTAGTCATCGTCCCGAAAGCTAATGAACATGAGGCGGCTGTTGTTGACACCTTAGAGGTCTCATGGAATGGATAATATTCTGCAGGTTATTGATTTCCTTAATGGAACATCTTCACCAGAACCTTGTTTCGTAGATACCCGTAAGGAGTTTTATGAGCATCAATACGCTTTCGATCTTGACTTTGCTGATGTGCGTGGACAAGAGAATGTGAAGCGTGCGTTAGAGGTTGCAGCGGCTGGTGGACACAATCTTATCATGGTTGGACCACCCGGAAGTGGTAAGAGTATGATGGCGAAGCGTCTCCCTTCTATTCTTCCCCCCTTATCTCTTTCTGAGAGTTTAGAAACAACTCAGATTCATTCTATCGCAGGAAAGTTGCATCGTGACACAGGATTGATTACACAGCGACCTTTTCGAAGTCCGCATCATACGATTTCTGAGGTTGCACTCGTGGGTGGTGGAGCTAATCCGATGCCGGGTGAGATAACGCTTGCACATAATGGCGTGTTATTCTGTGACGAGCTACCTGAGTTTAATAAACATACCTTAGAGGTGCTTCGTCAGCCTTTGGAGGATCGTCAGATAACCATTTCACGTGCCAAATATACGGTTACTTACCCTTGTAGCTTTATGTTCGTTGCAAGCATGAACCCATGCCCGTGTGGGTATTTTGCTGATCCCACACATCATTGTGTTTGTATGCCAGGGCAGATTCAGAAGTATCTATGCAAGATTTCTCGGTCCACCGATGGACAGGAATCGATATTCAATGTGAGATAGCTCCTCCTCTTCAAGGATATATCACAGCAACACCGGCGAGCCGAGTGCGCCATCCGTGAGCGTGTTATCCGTGCACGTGCAATCCAGACCGACCGATTCTGCAGTTATCGTAATATTCATTGTAATGCACAGATGACTGAGCGTATGATTCATGAGTTTGCTGAGCCTGATGAGGCTTCAATCAAGTTACTTCGTGATGCGATGGAGCGGTTAAAGCTCTCGGCTCGCGCCTATAATAGAATCTTAAAGGTGGCGCGTTCCATTGCCGATTTGGATGAGTCGGAGAATGTGCAGGTGCAGACATATTGCAGAAGCTATTGGGTACAGAAACCTCGATAGAAGTGATTGGGCAGAGCGATGAGACTTGTTCTATGCAACTCGAAATAGGGAATGTCTCATGAATGAGGGGAAAAAGTGAAGGAGGTATTGGTATTCGAAGGATAAATAAAAAGAGAGTTGTAAAGAAATCTTTGCGCATCTAATCATTTAGATACGCTAAACTAATAAATAAGAAAAGAAATGCTATTAACGATTATGAGAAAGCACATGAGACAGGTATTTGCTTTTGTATTAATGCTGTTTGTTCAGACAGTATTAGCACAGACTGGTACGGGTTTGATGCCAGTAAATTGGGATAAAATAAGGGCAGAGGTGGAAACTAATCCGCAACATATAAAGCTATTAATAGATTCTTTATTAAATGTCGATGTTGACACGACACTGACTGCAGACGACAAAATGTTGATTGTGTACGAAATACTTACCTAACTAAAGGACGTGATTTGAGTTTGGAACATGAGATGCAGCAGATACGTGACAAAGGACACTTTCGTAAGGCAGCTGACATCGCAGATAAAATTCTCGCTATCAACCCACTTAATACAAATGCCATTGTGTCTAAGATTTATAACTTAAGGACCCAATCTTATGTCGATCCGGATTCGGCACAGATGGTAACTGATAGTCTTCGGGTTTATACTGTCCGTTTATTGCGTATCCTTGATACCCTATTTATGACTGGTGATGGCAGCAAAGAACATCCTTTCTCTGTAACATCGAAAGGTGATGAGTATAATCTTGTGGAATTCTTCTTTGGTATTCATAAAATCGATGATAAGATGGTTGAAGGAAATAGTGACCATTTTGTCTTAGGTGAAACAAATGCGTCTTATCCTACACCTGATATCTATTTTGATGTGAGCCGAATTACTGAAATGGAGAATTCTTTGTCGGAACCGAAAAAGGAGGGAATGAGCGAGAAGAAAAAAAGTAAAAGAGCACTTCGAAAAGTAAAAATATTAAAGTTCCAAGTTTCAAGGATAATTAAGTTTCCCTGTCACTCCTGTCATTTATATAGATGCGTAACTTGTTATATTCTAGTGAGGTGCATGAAATGTTAAAAGTGACAGCAAACAGAAATAAAACTTTTCTTTAGAATCTGTAAGCGTATTACGCCCATTTAAGAATACTTCTCACGTCAAAGTTTAGAGCAATTTTATTCGCTCTTCGTTCACTTCTCGCTACCTATTCCTACTGAGCTGAAGAATGGCTTATTCAACCACAATCATTCCATCCTTGTTTATTTTCAGATGAGGCTTTTTCTTAGGGTGTAATTGTTTGCTTCTTTTGTTGAGTTGGCAGGCGTTGTTTTGCGACTTGCAGTTTTCTTATTGTTTGCAGAAACAGGTCGATTAGGATGTGTGACAGCAACTTTCTTCTGTTCAATAATATAAAAAGCAATAAAACTTCAATTATTGCCCATTTCATCGATAAATTTCACGGTTATTGAAGTCATATTTTTAATATAGAGCAAGAGCTTATTTGCTTTATTTCTAAACAGATTAATGCAAAGGTATAAACTGCTGTGAAAAAGCGTGATAAGGACTCTTTTCTTAGACGCTTAAAGTTTTTAGATGTTAATACTTGTTGTTAAAGCTTATAATGGTTATTGTATTTATTTGTATATTACGTGTTCTAACTTCTTGATAATCAGTAAAGAGTATTTGTAATTTCTTCTCATATCCTTTTTATTATCTATTATAAAGCCTTATTTTTCGTGTATCTTTGCATACATCTTTTAGAAAAAGATGTTTCTGCTTACATAGACAAGAATAATTTTAAAAACATAAATCAAATTAACAATCATGAAACCATTGCAAACTGAGAGCAGTTCATGGCACAAAAGTTCTTGCCGTATTGGTGGGACTCATCTGCACATTGAACGTAGCAGCTCAAAAATCAATGTAAAAGGTTCGGTAACTGACCCGCATGGTGAGCCCGTCATCGGTGCAACCATTATGGAGGAGGGTACCAAGAATGGTGTGGTGACAGATATCGATGGAAACTTCACGCTATCTGTTGCAAGTCCTAAATCGCGACTTCGTGTGACCTATATCGGTTATAAGACACAGGAGTTGCCTGTGAATAATCAGACCGATTTCAAAATCAAGTTGCAGGAAGATGCTGCCAATCTTGATGAGGGTCGTTGTCGTTGGTTACGGTACGATGGATAGAAGGGAGTTGACTTCAGCTGTATCTCACGTATCAGCACGTAACTCACACAGGTAGCAAGTGTGACCCATCAATGATGATTCAAGGTAAGGTCGCTGGTGTTAGTATTACCAATATAGGCTCTGGTGACCCTAATAATCAGGCAAGTATTCAGATTCGTGGTGTCTCATCCCGCGCAGCAGGCTTGGGTCCATTGATTGTTATTGATGGTGTACCAGGTGGTAACCTTACTAATATTAACCCAAATGATATCGAAAGCTATGACGTCCTCAAGGATGGTGCAGCTTCTGCTATCTATGGTACACGTGGTTCTAATGGTGTTATCCTCGTGACAACAAAGAAGGATCGCGCGACGGTAATCTTCATACAACTTATAATGGTACAGTAGCTTTCGACGTTATCAAGAAAGACCTCGATATGCTTGATGCTGCAGAGTATCGTGCTAATCGCTTGGCATCTGGTCACAGGTTACGACCTTGGAGGTGCAACTGATTGGATGAAGGAAGTAAGCCGAGTAGGTGTACGTACGGTTCACACGCTGACTTTCAGTGGTGGTAATATTAAGTCTAATCACCTGCATCTGTTGGATTATCGTGATGCAAAAAGGTATTGCAGTAAATATTCTGGACGTCGTGAGTATGGTGCACGTGTCTCTTTGAATCATACAAATAAGAGTGGTCTTATTACTTTCGGTTTAAATGTTGCACCTCGTATTGCTTATCGTAAGAATGCAACTTGGGATGTATTCCGTAACGCAATGGAAGCCAATCCTACCACCCTGTATTCGATCCACAGAACCCCTACATTGTATTATAATTTCAAGGGACAGCCTGCAGAATGGAAACCCAGTAGAGCAGGAGAGAGACGTAAAGATACTGGTACAACAAAGTTGATTGACTGGGATGGTACCGTTAAGTTGAATCTCTTCCCATTGTTATTGACTAATCCTGGAAAGCAGGTGTTGACTACACAGTTGACATTCGCTGACCATCAGTATGATAACTATAACCAGTGGTTTAGCCCATCAACCAACACCCGTACTATTAATGCAGGTCGTGATGGTGAAGCTTCACAGAACTATAAAAGGAGTCTCCCAAAGTTTGGAGTTAATAACTATAGCAACTCTTTTGGTAATCACAACATTAAGGCTATGTTTGGTTACTCTATCAAGAGGCATTGTACTCTGGCTTCAATGCGAGAACAAGGACTTCCTAATGATGCCTTAGAGGATAATAACTCGGTACGGGTGCTATACATGAAGGATAAGGACGAGTTGGGTATGGGTTCTTATAAGAATGGTAATAAGCTGATAGCTTTCTTCGGTCGTATAAGCTATGACTGGAAGAGTCGTTATATGGTTACTGCTTCTTTGCGTCATGAGGGTTCAACAAAGTTTGGTGAGGATTATAAGTGGGGTAACTTCCCTGCTGTATCAGCTGGTTGGCGCATCTCTGACGAAGCATTTATGGCAGGAACAAAGAGTTGGTTGACCGACCTGAAACTTCGTGTAGACTATGGTGTTACTGGTAACCAGAACTTTTGATAGCTATAAATCGCTCTGACACAATGCAGGGTTTCGACTCATATGTATAATGGTAAGTCTTACTTCCAAAAGTTTATGGGGTCTGGGCCGAAAGAATCCTAATAAAAAACTCCATTGGGAGAAGGCTAAGAACTGGAATATCGGACTTGACTGGGCATTGTTTAATGGTAATCTCTATGGTTCATTTAACTATTACAGCCGTAAGCAGCAAGACCTCCTTGGTGATTATACAGCAAGTTCCTCCTCTACTTGTTTTACAAAGCAACATTCGTGAACGTTGGTACAATGCGTAACTATGGTTTCGAGTTTGATATTACATGGAATGCTATTAAGACAAAAGGATTTCTTATACTGTGAATGTGGTTGCGCTCTACAATGGGAATAAGATTTGTGAGCTTCAGCAACGAACAGTATGAAGGAAAAAGCTATGAAGACCGTGTAAGTACGCAGGAGCCTTATCCATTCCATTATTTGCAACGCTCTGAAGAGGGTAAGCGTGTTGAAACTTCTATATGTTGAAGTATGTGGTACATCGACCCACAGTACTGTTGGATTGTCTACACGATAGGGATGGTGATAGGATCTTGGCTGATAAACGCAACCGAGGAAGATCGTCAGTATGTGGGTAATGGCTTACGAAGTCTCACCGGGTTCAATGACTCACAGTTTTCCGTTATAAGAACTTCGATGCACACTGTTTTTCCAAACAGCACTGGCTTCGATATCTTTAATATTCATGACTTCTACTATGGAATCAAGAACTCAAGGTAATGTAATGGATAAGGCATATAGCAAGAACCTCGCAGTAACACAGAATCCAATTGTTAGCGACTACTTCCTTTGAGCCTGGTGACTACCTGAAACTGTCTTCTTTAGCCTCGCTACGCTGAATTTGAATAAGAAGTACATTGATGCAATACGTACCAACCTGACAGCAACCAACCTTCTTACGATTACTAAGTTCTCTGAATTGACCCATCAACCTATCAGGTGAATGGTCTCGACAGTGCAACAGGTTTCGCTCTTACTACCCATCAACTCGACAGTTTATGCTGGGTCCGTAGGTTGACTTCTAAATAATAAGAAAACTTTTGTACATTGAAAAACAATGAATAAGATATATAAATATGCTGCTTTTCAGCTAATGATGCCAGCAGCATTGATGACAACCTCAGCTGTACAGACTTGACAGAGACACTGTACGATCAGGTTTGCTTCAAAGAACTATTACAATACAAAGGATGATGTTATCCGTGCGGTACTTCGTCCGTTTGAGCATGGATTCTGGAGTATTCAGAGTCGTCAGGGTACTGAATGAAGAAACTGCTGACCAGCTGATTACCCCTACTCGTGAGGACTGGTGGGATGATGGTGGACGCTGGGCTAACCTTCATCAGCACAGTGGGACAACAAAGACTGGTGAGGCGCAGTCTGAGGTTCAATGGCTATTATCAGGGCATTGGGCAGGGCTAATAAGGTGATGAAGACCTTAATAACCTTACTGCTTCAAAGTTTGGTTTCTCAGAGGAAGAGTTCAATAACTTGAAAGCACAGAACCATGTATTGCGTGCTTGGTTCTATCTTCGCCTCTAGATGCTTTCCGTAACGTTTATTTATCTACCAGTTTCACAGATCAATCAAAAGAACTCTACAGGGCAGGTTCAGCCTAAGGAAAATCTTTTGATTTCATAGAAAGACTTAAAAGAAGCGCTCTCGTTGTTGACAAAGAAGACTTCTTTGGGTGGTAATCAGAAGTTAGAAGGGCAGTGGACACAGGCTGGTGCAGCTGCATTGTTGGTTCGTCTGTATATGAATGCTAAGGTTTATGTAGGTGAAGACCGCTTTGCTGATGCCGAGAAGTATGCTCAGGCAATCGTTGATGGTACGTATGGAACATATGCTGTTGCCGATCGTTGGGATGCAGCCTTCGACTGGGATAATGAGACTTGCTGATGAAGTTGTTTTCGCATTCCTCCCGGTTCTGCGGTGAAACTCACTGGCACTATAAGGGTCGATTTGTACTGGTGGTCAGTTCCTTCTAAGGCAAATGAGTGGCTGAACGATACAGAAAGATAGGAGGTTCACATAATATTAAGTACCTGCTTCACCAAGTTATAACCCTAAGGGTGAGAAGTATACTTTCGAATTGGGTATGCCTATCGCACAGTTTAAGAAGTATCCTTCTGATGTTCGCTTGAAGATGTATACCAATCTTGGTAATGGTCGTCGTGAAGGTATGTTCATCTATGGTAAAATTAAGTACACTGATGCTGATGGTAACCAGCAGTATCTAAAGGATCACCACGGAACTTATGCCCTTGATATCCGCGATAGCAGTCGGTGTCTTTGGTGCAACAGATGGTAGTAAGTGGTTGTCAACAAGCGAAAATAGTATCAAGCATGGTGATGATAATTCTGGCTGGATGTTTGCTAAATATCCACTCTACTCTGATAACGAGAAGGCTCAGCAGCTTGAAAGCAGACTATTGCGAGATTCGTTTGCCTAGAGATTATCTATAGCCTTGCCGAGTGTAAGCTCCGCAGTGGAGATGCTACAACGGCAGCAAAACTGCTGACTACGGTTCGTAAGCGTAACTATCCATCATCTGATTGGTCAACAGTTCTCTATGCTCCAGAGGGTTCTGCAAGTCTCGATATGAAAGAGATGTTGGCAGAATGGGTAGCCGTGAGTTCTTCGCAGAAGGTCGCCGTCGTGTTGACTTGATTCGCTTTGGCAAGTTCCAGGATGCATGGTGGGACAAGGAAGCTGATGCTGACAAGCACACCGAGATATTCCCATTCCACCCAGAAATCATTGGTGCTCACAAGGGAATGAAGCAGAAATCCTGGTTGCTAAATGATGTTTAACGACTAAAAAGCTATTATGGATATGAAAAAGTTAATGAAAGTATGGAATGTATCTGTATGTTAGTGCTTCTTTGCGCCAGCCTCATTTCCAATCATGCAACGATGATAAGGATATTGTGGTCATAACAGAAGAACTTCATTGAAGGTTGATCATCTTTATATGAGTGGGTGATGCTACCCTGCTGGATGGAGTATCGATAATCCATTTGAGATGACACGTGATACAGAGAATAAATATCTCTTTACTTATCATGGTAAACTAAGGACTGGTGAGATTAAGTTGCCACTATCAAAGGGTGATTGGGGTTGCTACATTCTGTTTATGCACCTGCTGCTAATACTGAAATCAATGAGTAAAGGTGTTGCCAGTGATGCGATTGATATTCGTAAGGGTGGTGCTGATAATAAGTGGAAGGTGACAAAGACAGGGTATCTATACCTTCGCTGTAGATCTCCGCACGTAAGCTTACTGTTACTTATGAAGGCGAAGAACCTGCAGGTCCAATCCTTCCTATCGAGTCTGAATGGTTGTCATTCATCGGTAATGCAACGCCATACGGCTGGGATATTGATGGCTTGAAAGCAAAGGTACAGGATGGTTCTGCTAAGTTTGCTAAGACCTCATCTAATCCATTACAGTTCACTTATGAGGGTCATCTTAACTTAGGTGAGTTCAAATTGTCATTTGACAAGTCAGATGGATGGAACAACTTGATTCAGGCACCTGTAGCCGATTGTGAATTCAACCATGATGGTCCTGCAAAGCAAAGGAGTATGGTTGTTGGTGGCGATGACAATAAGTGGAAAGTGACAGAAGCTGGTACTTATACCATTGTATTCGACCTCACAAAGCATGAAATCAAGGTAACGAAGTTTGTCGCTGATGCTCCTGCTCCAGCTGCACCAACACCTTGGGACACTGAAAGCGTCTATATGATTGGTAGCGCAACTCCTGCTGGTTGGGTAACTGATAATGGCGTTGCTTTCACGAAGTCAGGCGATCATATCTTTTCTATTGAAGTTCAGTTGGCTGAGGGTGAAATGAGTTTCATGCTCGATAAGTCTGGTTTCTCAGGTGATAAGCCTTATTTCTTTCGCTCCAGAAGAGAACACCATAATCAATGAGAACGGGTGTAGCTAAGGATGCGACTTGTTTATGGTACAGAAAGTTCTTATGGTGACAAGAAGTGGAAAGTTACTAAGGCTGGAAAGTATAAGCTGACACTTGACTTGAAGAACAAGAAGTTCAAGGCTAGAATACATAAGCGCATAACAGAGTTTAAAATACATAAATAACCGGTTAGCTGGTGCTCCAATGCATGGGTTTTGTAAGTATAATGCATGGATTTTATTAGGCTAAAAGGCACACAGCTACCAGTTAAAAACTACTTATGATAGAATAAAACAATGAAGAAATATATTTTAGCAAGCTTGGCTTTTCGCTGCTCTTCTGACAAGTTGTAACAGCAATGAATGGGACGTAACCAGCGATCTGAGCGTTGATAAGACTGGACCCAACAGTAGGGTCTTACACCTGTTGCAGAGGCTGAAGGTATGGACTATGCGCCACTTTACTGGAGTGCATATGGTCATCTTCGTGCACAAGAAAAAGGCTGGCTCATTCCCAAATATCTTTTACTGAGCAAGATTGGGATGAGGCTGCAGACTATGTAGCAACCAATCTCAAATCGCATGGTTATGACATGCTTGTTACTGATGGTTTTGCTTCGATGAGTGGTGATGATGGTTACATGACACGTTATAGCCGCACAGCGAAAGATGAGCGTTCGCCAGAGGTCCCATTGACTACTATTGTTGCTAAGTTGAAGGCAAAGGGGCTGAAACTCGGTGTTTACGATAGTCCATTCTGGTATCATTATACCAATCCTGATGCTGTTATTCCAGGAACAGATGGTATTAAGGTGAGCAGTCTGGCTTATGATCCAACAAAAGATAAAGATATCAAGCATCCAAACTCAAGGGATCAGTTTGGTTGGGTAGTAACAGATCACCCAGGTGCAGAGCAGTATTTTGAAGGATTCTTCAAGCATTATTCTGATTTAGGTGTGAAGTTTGTACGTATGGACTTCCTCTCTTGGTATGAAGATGGTATGAACTATACTGACGTTATCGATAAAGGTTATGGTCGTGAGCGTTATGTAAAGGGTATGCAGTGGATTAACAAGTATGCACGAAGTATGGCGTATGTTTCTCTCTGTAATGCCTCACCTCCGCAATAATGCTATTATCGAGAAATATGCGGGTAATATGGTACGTATTGACGCCGATGCACTTGAGGGTTCTTGGTATCGTTTCTCTGATAATAATCGCGGTAACCTTCGTGGTGGATGGCCAAACTCTGAGAATGCTTTCGACGGTTTCATCAATTGGTCAAAAGATTTCTGCGTAATGAAGATTCGTCTTGACGGCGACTTTATTCGTATCGGAGCTATGCTGATGATAATGAGAAGATGTCGGTTATCTCTCTTCCTTTGATGGCAGGTGGACCAATCTCTATCACAGATATGCCTACAGGCAACGACTTGAGTTCTTCCAGAATGATGAGATGCTTGCTTTGCAGAAGGATGGTTTCGTTGGTCAGCCATTAGAGCGTAACCTCTGGAACACTGATGGTGAGGTATGGTACGGTCAGATGAAGGATGGTTCTTGGGTTATCGGACTCTTCAACCGTGATCAAGCAGCAGCGACTCGTTCTATTGACTTGACAAAGGTGGGAATTACTGGTACTTGGTCGGCACGTGACCTTTGGAAGCATGCTGATGAGGGTACAGTAAGCGATAAGATTGAGGCACTCATTCCTGCACATGGCTGTAAGATTATCAAGCTAACAAAGTAAGACTAGTCTCTTCCGTCCCTTTATAGGGACAGAGCTATTATACAAATCGAACCAGTTGGAAGCGTCCAGCTGGTTCGATTTCTTTATGTTCTATGTTCAAGCTAATAGGCTTATTTCGCAAACCGATTAGGTTAGATGTATTCTCGATACACCTTATTATATATGTGCTAACCCATTTCTATTGTCCCATCCTTATTCACTTTCAATCGCGGCTTGGGCTGTGGTGCAGCTAGTTGAGGCTTCTGTTGTCTTACAGGAGCAGGTTTATGTTGTGGAACAGAGCTTAGCTTTAACAGGTTTTGGTGCCGTTGTCCGTTGCCTAGCGGGAGCTTTCCTCGTAGGTTGATGAGTAGCTGCATTCTTCTTATTGGGTACTATTCTGCTCTTCATCTCACCACCAACATAAGTACCATTAGGTCCTTTCGTCCGATACGCATAGAATGTGCTTTTAGGGAGATATACAGTATCTTCGATACATAGACCATCATCGTAACGTGCGTGTTCGATAATCTTTTGCCCAGTATCATCGTACACGTAGGTCATTCCCTGTAGTAGTCCATTCTCGTAGTTCTCAATGTATTCAAGATAAGGATTTGCACTGGGACAATTCATCTTTTGGTACTTGATGAGCTTACCCTGCTTCTTCCCTTTGCTGTAACTCACGATACTTTCGATGTTACCAAACGCATCGTAATACTTCACCTGTCCATCCCTTAGACCGTCCTTATAGTCTTCTTCCATGGAGAGGCTCCCGTCCTCCTTATATGAAACACAGTGTCCTTCTAATAACCCCGTCTTCTTATCCCTATAAGTAATCGACTTTATCTGTCCATTGTCATAGGTTTCTACTATCTTCTTCACCTGTGCGTTACACGCTAAAGGTAGTGCGATAAGGAGGAGCAGAAGAACTTGAATCTTTCTCATACTATACTCGTGCTTAATACTCATTGCTTTAGTATCTTGTGTTCAGTCGCAAACTTATACTCATACTTCAGGTAGCCTTCCTTCAAAGTAAAGGCTTGCGATGTAGTGTTCATCATCAGTGTCACTGTTCTCCTTGGTCGCTCTGAACCATATCTTCTGATTATCTCTTATAACGCCACCTATCTTCATTGGAAGCTCAAGAGAGTGTGTCCAGAGAATCACCCCATTAGTGTTCCGAAGTTGAAGAACCGTTGGTGCATCCTCCGAGATACTAGCATTATACTCTATAAGGATATACTTCGAGTCTTGGTAATCAATCTTTGTATTGAAGCCAGCAAACCAATCTGTTATTGCATTATGACTAATCATTCGACCGTCACCACGCGGAGTATCTGTCACACCATATAGGAAGTAACCAGCGTCTTGAGGGTCTCCTAAGTGATACATGAAGCGTATTCTCCATAATCGGTTTAGGCCTTTTTGGCTAGAGGATTCGCTCGCTTCCTTTCGATCTAATCTACTAGAATACACTATCGTGAACCTCTCCATTGAGTTCAGAAGCAGGTAGTTGCTGGGCGTATTCATAGGCTTCCTCCGTATAAAGACGGTCTGTGGCGGGGAAGTAATAATAGGTCTCTGCCATATTGTTGGTGACTTTGAAGCCCTCACCTACGCCCGCCGTACTAGCGTGGTCTTCGTAGGTATCAGAGATAAATGCTACTGATGAGATACCACTTGACATCGCTTTTTTATTGGCGAAGATAGTCTTTGAGACATTCTTTAGTGTGAGTGTCTGTGGGTCAATCTCGAGTATAAACTGGCTAGGAATCGTGATATACCACTTCTTGGCTTGGTTCAGATGTTGTATCTCAAGCATGTGGAAAGCTGTCATACCAATCTTCCTTGCATCGTCATCACTGATGAGAAGTTTGTCAGCTAACACCTTTCCGCTATCCGGATCGATAAATCCATAATAGTAACCATTCGATGAGGTTTCTATTGTTGTAGAATGTGTTATGGAAACGGCGATCAGTTAGATAGAAGAAACAAACACGTCCGTCATAGCTTCACTGGGACGATGGCTTTTATAAGTGTCATCTACGTTGAGGGAGTCGTCTGAACTAAGGTCTGGACTGGAAGAGTGGGAACCGAAGAGCATAATACAGAACAGAAAGAATAAGACACCACCGATGATGACGAATGCTCGTATCGCATTGCTCATAGAGACGTTAGCGTCTCCTTTAATGCGCTGAAAGCCCCCATCGTCAAAAATGATGCTTAACATGAATGGTTATATCATCGTCATCTAAGAAGTATTCCGTTCCACAGTTTTTACAGCGATAGAGCTTTTCATCCAGTTGAATATGCTTTTCACTACCGCAGTTCGGACACTTTATAGGTCTTATCTTTGTTGACATTTTCTTACAGAATCAGTGCTTATGATTGTTTCTTATAGTGGATGGCTAGATAACTCAAGACGCCTTCTACAGCCGTAAAGATAGCGAAGAGGATAATCCACCAGTTGTCTTTTTACGCTGCTCGGAGCCACTAGTCCGCTGCCAAACTCTATGATGCTGGTAAAGAGGAAGAGCATTCCTAGGCTCAAACGATGTGTTCGTTCTGCACCGAGAGCAAAACAACATGACCACCAACAGGGGTGTTAACAATGATGGCAGCACTCGTGTAGAGCATGTTTGCTAAGGGGTAAACAGAGAGAACCAGACCTGCAATGATGTTGACAAAGAGGATGGCTATGGCGGGAATTAGGACTTTATTCATAATTTAGAAAGTATTTCGTTCTTCTTTTGCTCGTATTCTTCTGCTGTGATGAGCTGCTCGTCAAGTAACTTTTGAGCTTCCGCAAGCGTTGAGAAAGGGTCACTGCTTGCACTCCTCCCGACTTGAATATGTCTTGTGCTAACTGCGGTCCGGCACCCATTTGCAAACCAGCTCCTGCCAGTCCACCTTGGTTCTTTGCAGCATCACGCAAGGCTCCTACTTCTGCAACTCGGTGCAGTCTGGGTCTACTTCGGCTGCTGCTTGCTTCTCAGTGGCCATATTTGCAATGCGCCCAATACGTTCCATCGTATCGTCATCGAATGTGACTGATGCAATACGGAAGTCGGTTAACTCTAGACCAAGGCGTGATAACTCCTCTGACGTCTTCTCTCGTAATTCATTAGAAAGCTCTTCTAAGTGCGTATCCACCTCTTTGTAAGGGTATGCTTTGACTGCCAGAAAGTTGGTGAGTGGCGTTATGATGCGTGAAGAAACAAGTTCCTGCACATCCTCTACATAGTAGTTTGCAACGGATACCAAGCACCATAACAGAACATTCGTGATGCGTCTTGAATCCTTACGGAGAAGTTTCCACAGGCTCAAGTGCCACTGGTAAGTTGTAATAGGGTTCTATATACTTCACTGGTCGAGGCTGTTCCCCAAAGGATATTCACCATCTCTGCCGTGCGGAAGAAGTAGAACCTCATCTTGTGTTCGCTCTCTGTTTGCTGTGCAAGATTGAGCAGTGAAGTGATAAAAGGGATGATTAGCGGTTTCCATGTCATAGATGCCGGGTTCAATAAGGGTGCCTTTTACCTTTCCATCATAAACGATAATACAACCTTGTCCTGGAGCAACGATAAGTTTACTTGCGTTCTTTATTTCATCTGTAGTAGTTTCCAATTGATGAAATAATAGGTTAGTTTTCTGCTCTTTCCATTCTATGACAGTTCGCAGTTGGCGTTTGAAAAATCTTTTATTCCCATAGCTTTATTGGTTCTTCTTCAAATTCGTTTAATAATTGCTGTGTAATAAGTTATGATGCCTACTTTAATTCTAATATGCAAAATATAATGATTTGTATTGGAAAGAACAAAAATAGTAGGAAAAGGTGAGCTTAATTCAGTCCCAAGGCGTTCAATCAGTTCTTGTGTTTTTGTTTGAAGGAAAGACTTATCGCATAGTGGTTTGCTTGTTTTTATTTTGCTCTTAGTTGCATAGAAACAAAAGCAGCCGCATCACGCAGTTGAGCAATGCGGCTGCGACTTAAAGTATCAAAATATAATTCAGAGATTTCTTATAGTCTCAACGCTGGAGACCTACATACCATGTTGCACCATAAACTGGAGCATACATGAAGGCTGCGTCGTCTGTGTGTTTCTCGTCCTGAATATAGCTGAAGATATTCTTAGCACCTGCATAAACAGTACATGAACCGAAACGCTTTGCAGCGCGGCAGTTGAAGATCATGAAGGTGTTTGTCTTCTTAATCTTTGATGTTGCACCATCGTCCTCAGAGTTATAGTCAATGTCACATTCTTCCCTGTAATGAGCTTGTGAGAAGAATCTCCATGTGCCAGGAGTATAATCGAGGTCGATGTCACCAGTCATTGCTGGGAACGAGAGATGTTACGACTATCTTTGCAGTACTGCAGACGCTGTGAGAACTCTTTACAGTCTCATCGTTGAGGTCTGACCAGTCTGCACCGCTCGTGCTTAAACTTACCTGATTGAAGGTCCAGTTAATACTAGCATTGAAGTTGCGGAAGAGATTTGCCTTTGCACTAATTCAACACCCTGTACGTAGGCATCGTCAACATTCTCCCACTGGTAAGAGTAACCGAACTTCTTAACCTCATCGTCTGCAGGAGAGAACTGAATCTTATCTTTCAAGTTGGTGCGGAAGATGTTGATGCTGAACTGATATTTCTTAGCATAATAGTCTGCTGAGAGGTTGTAGCTAGATAGCACGCTCACCCTTAGGTTAGATGATTTCACACACGTGGCGAACCACTACAGAGGTGGAGGTCCTCAGAGAATCCGTAAGGGACACGGAAACCAGTACCTACATTGGCACGAAGAACGAGAGAAGGGGTCAATTCGTATTTGATAGCAATACGTGGGTTGACGGTTGTTTTGCTGAACTTTGTTGTAGGAAAGCACTATCAGAAACCTTTACGCTGGTAGCATACTCCTCACCAGAGCTATGAGAGTCGACGCGGATACCTGGTACAACGGTCAACTTTGGTGTTACGTTCCACTCATCCTGTACGAAGAAGCCAACCTCGTTAGCGTGCTTCTTACCAATAGAAGTGTATGGAACGCCATAGTAAGAGCTTGTCTTCTCGTCCTCAGCAGAGATGACATAGAGTCCAGTCTCACGCAAACGAGTGAAATACCCCTGTACACCACCAAGCAATGTGTGGTTACCAAGGATAGAAGTGAAGGTGATAGATGGTGTCACCGTATTCTCCTTAGCAATGTATGGGCGCATCATAGAAACGTCAGGTTCTGCACCGTCTTCATCTGGATGTGCTGGATCCCTGTGAGAATCCATATAGTCGTGAAGGAAAGGTGTCGTTTGTTGCCATGGCGCTTGTGATATACGTAAGCTGTTGTGAGATTTAATTCAGAGTGCTACCGATAGGCAAAGGTGTAAGCGAGGTCAGCTGAAAGACGGTTGGTACGAATGTCTTCAATACCATCAGTATATGGATTCGTATATTGATCATTCGTCATAACACCACCAGAAACGAGTGCTCGTCAATCGCCTTACCACGCAGTACGAGTTTATCATTCTTAGCAAAAGGCTGATAGAAAGTAAAGGCTGAAACCAAGGTTATTCATCGTTTCATCTACGCGATCAGAGATGCCATCCTTGTTCTTTTTACTTCCTTACGTGTAAAGACCATTCTGTGTGCGGTCGATAGCATCCATCTGTGTATGCGTGCGAATACACTCAGACCAATGTTGTTATAACGCATAGAGACCAGAACCCTTATAGCTCTTGAAGCCAAAGTTTCCGAACTGAGATGTCACCATTAACAGATGGCTCAAAGGTTGGTTCCTTTGAGATAATGTTGATAGCACCAGCAACGGCACTACTACCATGAGGGCTGAACCTGCACCCTTAACCACCTCAAGGCGGTCATGATGTCATTGGTACCAATCTGCTGCAAACCATAAACACCAGGGCAAGACCAGAGTAAATAGGCTCACCATCAATGAGTACCTGTGTGTGCTCAGCGCCCAAGCCTTGCCTACGAACCTCAGAGAAGTTACAGAACTGGCACTGCTGTTCTACACGGATACCCGGTACACCTTCAAGTGCTTCGTATAAGTTCTGGGCATTCTTCTTGGTGATAGCCTGTGATGTCAGAACCTCTGTACGGATAGGTACATCCTTTACAAAGTGGCTGGTACGAGTACCAGTTACAACGACCTGACTCAGCTCAATGGGTCTTTTTCCCAGCTCAAAGTAAGCACCAGTACCCTTGTTGGCTTCCATGTTTACTTCGATTTCCTGCTGCTGATAACCAGCAAGTGTAGCAATGATAACCTGCTTTCCAACAGGAAGATTACTTAATTTGAAGTGTCCAGTAGCATCGCATTGAGTTTTAAGGTTGGTACCTTTTTACTTGGATTTTAGCATGAGAGGTGTTGTCCACCTTCTTTTGCCTTTACGTCACCGAAGAGCATTGCGTCGGTGTTTTTGTGCCATAGGCTGCTAAAGAGCATAATATGGCGGTTAAGATTAGTAAATATATATTTGTTATTATATGGTTTGTAAATAACTTTGCAAGTTATGTTGTTTTTATAAATTAGGCAATACCTATTGGTCGGTATTTTCATTGCTATTGGTATAATAAGCCTCTAATATCAGTCAGAACTTTCGTTTTTCTTGTCAATTTAGGAATAACTCTTGCAGGTTTCAATAATTTCTTTTTACTTTGTAAGCAGAATCAAAATGCTAGCTATTGAAAACAATTCTCACAATAACAGGTTCAGAATAGCACTGGTGGCTCAGGGTGCAGGCTGATATCAGAACGATAGCTGCATTGGGTGGCTATGCGGTGTCGGCTGTAACCTCCGTTACTGTTCAGAATACATTGGGTATTCAGGTATTTCTATGATCTTCCTGCAGAAATAGTAAGGGGACAGATTGAGGTAGTATCAATGATATGCAGCCTGATACGGTAAAAGGTGGGAATGATTAGAACCATAGAGACTTTGGCTGTTGTGGTGGATGCGCTGTTGAGTATCGTCCTCACCATATTATATACGACCCGATTGTGACGGCAAGTAATGGTGACAGATTGATGACGAGATGACGTGATAACACAGATACGTTGTCGATTACTGCCCTTGTGCTCTCTGGTTATCTTGAGGGAGGTGAGCCTGAAAAGAATCTTTGATTGTTCGGCTTTGAAAGGCGATGAAGTCGAGCTGTTCGTTCATACGTGTTAGACGACCCTTTGCAGCATGGTCTTGCCAATAGTTTTTCATCTGCTCTTGCTGTTTATCTGAGTCAGGACGAGACAATGGAAACTGCTTTTGCAGCATGCACGGGAATGAGAAAGAACATTGATAACGCGACAGAGTGATATCCGTGGACGGAGTAGCCAGTTATACTATGATTTTTCTGGAAGCAGTACAGCAACATTATCGTACTAATCGTGATGTTGCCTTTTATGCTGACTGTCTGAATGTTTCTCCACGTTATCTGTCACAGGTGGCACATCGTATTTCTGGCAAATCGCCCAAGTGCATCATCGATCATACACTCGCAGAAGCACTTGCTTGTCAGCTACGAACAACACAGAAAACAATCCAGAAATAGCTTTTGAGCATGGCTTTGCTTCATAAGCTCAGTTCTCAAAGTTCTTTGGGAAACAGATTGGGCAGACGCCAGAGTGAGTGGCGACGTCCTAGAAAGACTTCCCCATAACACCTCAGCAAGAGGGGAGTACCTAAGCGGAGTTATTGAGATTCATCAGATTTCAGATACTTGTTATCTTTGGTTTTCAATATCTTAAATAGAATTTTTAACTATTAATACTAACATATCTTTCTTTATGCTCTATCACTTGTTGGTATTGCCTTGAAGGGAGTTCTAATAAATTAAGTAAAATGACAAATAGACAAGAACTAAACCGCAATCTAGCCCAGATGTTGAAGGGCGGTGTAATCATGGACGTAACAACACCTGAACAGGCTCGCATCGCTGAGGCTGCAGGTGCTTGTGCAGTAATGGCTTTGGAACGCATCCCTGCTGACATTCAGTGCTGCTGGTGGCGTTTCACGTATGAGTGACCCTAAGATGATTAAGGGTATTCAAGAAGCTGTGACGATTCCTGTGATGGCTAAGTGTCGTATTGGTCATATCTCTGAAGCGCAGATTTTGCAGGCAATAGAGATTGATTACATTGACGAAAGTGAGGTTCTTTCTCCTGCAGATAATATCTATCATATTGACAAGACTCAGTTTGAGGTGCCTTTCGTTTGTGGTGCACGTAACTTGAGCGAGGCTTTTACGTCGTATTGCTGAAGGTGCAACGATGATTCGTACGAAAGGTGAGCCTGGTACTGGTGACGTTGTACAGGCTGTTAGCCACATGCGTCTGATGCAGAGCCAGATTCGTGATCTCGTTAGCAAGCGTGAAGATGAACTCTTTGAGGGCTGCTAAGCAGTTACAGGCTCCATACGAACTCGTGAAGTATGTACATGAGAATGGTAAGTTGCCTGTTGTGAATTTCGCTGCTGGTGGTGTAGCTACTCCTGCTGATGCTGCGTTGATGATGCAACTCGGTGCTGAGGGTGTCTTCGTTGGTTCTGGTATCTTCAAGAGTGGTGATCCTGCTAAGCGTGCTGCAGCGATTGTAAAAGGCAGTGACAAACTATAACGATCCTAAGGAATTGGCTAAACTATCAGAAGACTTGGGTGAGGCTATGGTTGGTATCAACGAGCATGAGATTGAAGTGCTCATGGCTGAGCGCGGACAATGAAAATCGCTATTCTTGCCCTGCAGAGAGCGTTTTTAGAGCATGAGATGATGCTCAATAAGCTGGGTGTTGATTGCTTTGAGGTTAGAACAATTGAGCGACTGGCATCAGGTGAAAGATGGATTGATTATCCCAGGTGGTGAGAGTACCACACAAGGAAAACTCCTTCGTGATCTTGGATTGCTTGAGCCTATTCGTGAAGCTATCGAAGCTGGATTGCCAGTCTTTGGTACTTGTGCTGGTTTGATACTCCTTGCACATGAAGTGGAAGGGAATAGTCCGTCTGCACCTGTCCCTCCTCGATTGGGCACAATGAATATGACTGCTGCTCGTAATGCCTATGGTCGTCAGTTGGGTAGTTTCCATGCGGAAGCTTCTTTTTAAAAGGATTGATGGCAATATTCCTATGACTTTCATCCGTGACCTTATATAAAGGAAGCAGCTGGAGAGGTTGAAATACTCTCAAGTGGATGGGCATATCGTTGCTGCCCGCCAAAGGAAACCAACTTGTCACGCGTACCTTTTCATCCGGGAATTAGATAGTGACACGCGTGTACATGAATATTTCTTGGACATGGTGAAGGCTAGATAATAACTAAATAAGATAAGTGAGATTTATGTTTATAGGCTGTTATAGATGCTTGTTAGCGTCTGTGACACGATATATAAGATTTTTATGGCTAACTTAAACTTACGTCTTATACTTTCAATGTAGCATTCTAATTGTTCTGTCAATATATTTTTAAAAAGAACCTGAATGAAAATGTATAAAGTCCTAATACAAACTGTCCGGAGCGTCCGGACAACTTGTCCGAGTGTTTCGGAACAATTGTCCGGGTGCTTCGGAACAACTGTTCGGGACGTTCGGATAAACTTTATCAAGTATTTTTGGACTTCAAAGAGGTAAACATTTGCTGATAAGATAAGGGTAGGTTATAGAATGTATTAAGTTTGCTTATGTGGTTAAAGTGTCCAATGTTATTGGTGCTTACTATTCATATCATTGGTGTTTACTATCATTATAAGGCGTATGTACAAAAAACATGGCTGAAGAAAAATGAATGTGTAGGGGGTTCTTGTGAGCATTATAAATTATGCGAGGCACCACAGATAAAAGATCTCAAAAATAGGTTTATCGATGGTATAAACAATAATGTAAACCTGTATTTACGGAGAGAATGTTTTTAAGTAGCAGACAAAAGGCATAAAAAGGACTACCGCTGTAGTCCAACCTTTGTTAACCTTAAATCTAATACTATGAAAAACACGATGCAAAGATAAATAGTAATTCTTAAATTTGCAACTTTTTCGATGTGTTTTTGCGTAAAAGTGTTATTATTGATTTATATCAAGTAAATAATATGACAATGTGATAGATTATAGTGTTTTTATCAATTACCACTACAGGATTGATAAGGTCTAATGGCTTGTCCTTCATAAGGTAAAGTGACTCTTTTATGTGGTCGAAGCCATTGAAACGATGCGTCACGAGGTATGAAAGATCTAATCTGCCTGATGTAATTAACTTGGCGAGTTTCTCCATGCGTAACCGACCGCTTGGCATCAATCCGCCTCGGATAGTTTTTGTGTCTCATTCCGACAGCCCACTCAATGCGTGGAATTTTTAATCGTATCCTTAGAACCGAGATAGTTCATATTTCCAATAATTCCATCAGGTTTTAGTACGCTGACTTTTATATTTTAGCAAGTGATTTTAAGGAAAAGAAAAATGTCGCTTCATTAGGATTAAAAAGGGTTCTTCAGGAATTTGGGTGATAGTGTTTAATGTCTGATAATCAATAACTTTTATAAGTTATATACTTTTACAGCTCCTTTATTTACTGATATTAAAGATACAAAGTACTAATTTAAAGGTTACGAAAGTTATTATTGTACTATATGGGTTATACACGCTACAAAGTGCTTATAATGAACTGTTTGCAAATCTTCTTTACTAACAAGTGGCACAAAGGATATCATAGCATCACTCCAAATTCCTGAAGACCCTTAAAAAGGAGGAGGGTTAGGAAGAGTGAGCGTATTAGTTTTTGTGAAGTCAACGTGCATAACACTGGTGTAAAAAGGATTGCATAAATGTTGAATGAATAAGTTTATATTGAAAGAAAATGGTCTAAGAAACTAACTGAAACGCATTTTATCCCTTAAAACTTTGTTATGTCATTTTTAAAGCCTATCTTTGCAAAAATAAAGAGATAAAGGCATTTAAGGATATGGGATTCCGGCATTCACTGAGATGATGTTGAATTCTGTCTTTTATGTCTATTGAAAAAGCAATTAATTTTTAAAAATAAGATATTATAGCTTATATGTCACAGAAGGCTACGACAAACTCGTGGCTGAGTTGCAGCATTTAGAATCTGTAGAACGTCCGAAAGCATCAGCTGCGATTGCAGAAAGCTGCTGATAAAGGCGACTTGAGTGAGAATTCTGAGTACGATGCCGCTAAGGAGGCATGGCGTCATCTTGAGGCACGTATTGCAGAGATGAAGATGACCGTGGCAAAGGCAAAGATCGTCGATGTGTCACGTCTGAGCACAGATGCTGTGCAGATTATGTCCACAGTAGAAATGACAAACGTGAAGACAAATGCTAAGATGAAGTACACGATTGTCAGCGAGACAGAGAGCTAACTTGAAGCTGAACAAGATTTCAATTAAGACTCCTATTGCACAGGGCTTGTTGAGATAAAAAGGTGGGCGACGAGGTTGAAATCAACATCCCTCGTGGTACTATCACCCTTCGCATTGATAAAATTTCAATTGATGCATAACAATATAACAAGGAGGTTGATATGACAATATTCAGTAAGATTGCAGCGGGTGAGATACTAAGCTACAAATGTGCAGAGAACGAACTGTTCTACGCTTTTTCTCGATATTGACCCAGTAACAAAGGGTCACACACTTGTTATTCCTCGCAAGGAGATTGATTACATCTTCGATATGGATGATGAGGAACTTGCTGCTTTTGAGATCTTTGCAGAAAGTAGCACGTGCTATAAAGACAGTCTTTCCATGAAGAAGGTGGCTCAGGTCGTTTTAGGATTAGAGGTTAACCATGCACATCCACCTCTTGCCAATGAACAGCGAGGGCTGATGTTGATTTCAAAGTATCACGTACTAGGGTTGAGGCTGAGGAGCAGAAGGAGATTGCTGCAAAGATTTTCAAAGCTTTTTCAAGAATTGGATTAAGCTATATTTGTTGTAAAAGAAATAAGAAAAAAACGAGGGATATATAATAATGATATATCTCCGTTTGTCGAATATACTAAATCTTTTTTTACTAATAAGTGGTATAAAAAGGATATCATAGCATCACTCCAAATTCCGTGGAAAAAGCCTAATTTTTACGTTGTCTGACTTCAATTTGTTATCTTCTTTACCCAACGTAGATGGGGGCTTATAGAAACTCTTCCCTTTTCTTTTATCTGTACCTCATTGCGTATTTTCTCACCAATGATGACGATTCTTCTTTCTTGCAGATAAATAAGACATTGTCCTTTTCGACAATGATATATCCGTCTGAGTCCGTTGATAATACCCAATTTACCTTTGGAAAGTTTTATGATATTATTGGCTGAATTTTTCAAGGATAACATCAGAGTCAATAACGACATTATCTCCTTCTCGTTTGCTCATTGACTCATAGACACCATGCCACGTACCAAGGTCTGCCCATCCGAAGTCACACTTCATTACATAGACATTCTCCGACTTTTCCAAGACACCATAATCTAACGATATGTTTGGATAGCGTGGAAAGTTCTCCCGGACGAAAACCTCTTCTTCTTTTATGGTCGTTATCTTTTCTCCAATTTCTCCAACAGGCAGGACAGAGGGGAGGAAACCACAAAGGCATTGGCGTAGATATTTTTGTGTTAGAAAGGAAGAGTCCTGTGTTCCAATACCATTCTTTTGCTATCCATAAACATCTGTGCAAATTCACGGTCAGGTTTCTCCGTAAAAGCTTGAACCTTATATATATCGCCTTCTCCCGTATAGACTCCTTTCTGTATATAACCATATCCAGGCTCTGGTCGGGTAGGGCTAACTCCCATGGTCAATATTGCATCGTTTTTCTCAACGAACATCAATCCTTCATTAATATTATGGTAGAAAGCGGTGTCATTTACGATATTATGGTCTGAGGGTGAAATTATAATGTTAGCTTTGGGGTCAAACATCATGATACGATGTACTGCCCATGCAACACTTGGTGCCGTGTTTCTATGTATAGGCTCAGCCATGATATGGTCAGCCGCCACTTCAGGCAGTTGTCCTCTGACAAGGTCAAGGTAATCGCAACTAGTGTTGATATATATGTTCTCTTTGGGAAGAATATGGGTAAAGCGATCAAAAGTTTGTTGAAGTTGAGTACGACCTACGCCAAAGAAATCAGTAAATTGCTTTGGAAATTTGTTTCTGCTCCAAGTCCATAACCTGCTTCCCTTGCCTCCGGCAAGAATCACGCAATAGTTGTTTCGTTCCGTAGTCATTATTTTTTTGTAAAGCTAACCTGTTTCTTTTCTCCAAAAGATACCTCATATTACTCATACCTCCAAATCTTTTATTGTAAAATACCACAAATATTCATTAATCAACTTATTGTTGAAATAATTCCTCAAAAATTTGCCACATTCAGATTTTTCTCTCTACCTTTGCACTCGTTGTTCAAACAACAGCCATGCCCAGATGGCGGAATAGGTGAACGCGCTGGTCTCAAACACCAGTGGGGCAACCCATCCCGGTTCGAGCCGGGTCTGGGTACTATCAATCCCTTGTAAAGTCGCTGATTTACAAGGGATTTTTCTTTTTCAAAATATGTACTAAAAAGTGTACTATATAACAATGTTATGAGAAAAGTGTACTTTTATAGTTTTTCGCCACTTAGATTTTATATTTAATTAACGACAACTCTTCCCTTTTATTCTGTTTCTTTCCTTTTCTTAGCGTTTTTCTCCAACGAATGCCCTATCTTTTGTAAACAGTACCCATCTTAGAAAATTGCAAAAATGGAAAAATGATAGTCTAAAAGATACAGCTTGACAGTATTCAACGAAATATTAAGTTATTGCATTACTCAGACCTACAATGTGCTCATTGGAAAATATTCTGAGGAAGAAGAGTTGTATTAGCAATATACAACTCAAAGAGATTTTGCAAAAAGAATATATCCGAATAACTGACGAACTTTCCTTTATTTATCTTACTTATCCTGCCCTTGCATGTGTAGAGAAGTACTACACTGATGATAACTTTTGTAGGGAAAGTACCTTCTCGAATCACTGACCAAAGAACAAAAACAGAAATATACCTCCTTCTCCGTATCTTCATTTGAATATGCGAAGTACATTGACCGACACACCTCATATAATGATGCTCTGCCGATGTTCTCGTATCTTATTGATGCAATTCTATATGAACTATACGCAAAATATCTCATGGCAGAAATAGCACGAATTGAGTTGACAGAGGTACAAACCGATCGGTCTCGCTCTTCAGTCTTGATAAACGATGAACCATGTGAGCAGAAAAGGAAAACCTGTCATCGTTGGTAAAGGAACAAATCCCATTTCAATCTGATTTTTACAGATGAGCAAATTGAGATTCTTACCGCTTGCATCAACGAAATTCAATTATTTACAACTTGCATATCTCCTAAGATACTCAAAGACTTCTTTTGCTTGTAAGCTAAAAGGTGTTCTGAAATCAAACAACAACCGCCAGCTGGCATATCTCATGCAAAGCCTTAATCTTCGAGGGTTCATTACTGATGAATGGCAATCTGCGATTGCTCGTAATGAACTTGTCTTGGGGAAAACAAAAGATACACCACTGACACGCACCGACCTTTCTACTGCAACAGATCAAATCAACATGAAGCAGCCGAAAGGATGGGAAATCATAGATAAATACATCAAACAACTGAAAAAAAGAGTGAGCATAGGTTGATACGTCAAACATTGCTCAATGCCAGTTTACTTTTATTGTTTCTAATTTTGCCCTCGTTAACAGCATTAGCGAAGGTGCGCACCCTCTATCGTTTTAATCCAAACAAAGTATAAAAATATGGAAAAGACCATAGAGGAACGAGTTTGAAGAACTCGAACAAACTGGTATTCATGAATAAGAAATGTGCTGAGCTTTTGATGAAGCAAGCAGGTTCTCAATCTATCAAAGAGTTATCTTTACAAAGCTCACATCGGGCAATCTGATTCCTCATTATAAGCCACAAGGTAAAATGCTTTACTTTTGAGAAAGCAGAACTTGAAGCATGGTTGCGTCAGAAATCCTATCAAGACTTCTGCGCAAATAGCCCAAGAAGCACAGAAATATATCATGGGTAGCAAAACCTTTAATGCAGAAGTAAGGCTATGGAAAAACGAAGAATTTTATTCGTGTTGGCACAACCTTATATAAGATTGTGAACCAACCACGCATCAATGGCGGTTTTGTCAAGAAGCGTATCATATGGAACAATGAAACGCTGCGGCAGGACTATGGCAAGGACTTCATTGCCACCGTCCCGAAGTACGATGGTTTTCTGCACTGTTCCTAACCACGTGAACTATCAACCAGTGGTTGACAAGTTTCTGAATCTCTACGAACCGATAGGACACCAGCCAAAAGAAGGAGAGTTCCTCACATCGAATCCCTGATAAGGCATATCTTCGGGGGAACAATACGAGCTGGGCATGGATTACTTTGCAATTGCTCTATCTCCAACCCGTGCAGAAACTCCCCATTCTCCTGATGGTGTCAGAAGAACGTAACACAGGCAAGAGTACGTTCCTCAATTTCCTCAAAGCTGTTTTTCAGAACAATGTTACGTTTCAACACCAACGAGGATTTTCGCAGTCAGTTCAATGCTGATTGGGCAGGTAAACTACTTATTGTGGTGGATGAAGTATTGCTTAACCGTAGAGAAGATAGTGAAAGATTGAAAAATCTCAGCACAACACTTTCCTACAAGGTGGAAGCAAAGGGTAAAGACCGAGATGAAATCTCCTTCTTTGCCAAGTTCGTGCTATGTTCCAATAACGAGTTACTCCCTGTCATTATAGACATAGGAGAAACCCGATATTGGGTAAGGAAGATAGAGCGCCTTAAAAGTGATGATACCGACTTTCTGCAAAAGTTGAAAGCTGAAATCCCTGCCTTTCTCTACTTCTGCAGCACCGCACATTATCTACCCACAAGGAAAAGCCGTATGTGGTTTGCACCCTAAGCTGACCTTTACACCAGCCTTGCAACGCATTATCCGTAATAACAGAAACAAGCTGGAACTAGAAATGTCAGAGTTGTGTCTTGACATCATGGAAACAAACAATGTCGAGGAAGTCTCTTTCTGTATCAATGATATGATGCCTCTTTTAAGTAATACTCAATGCAAGTATGACAAGGGGCAGATAAGGAGAATAGTACAGGACATCTGGAAGCTTACACCAGTATCCAATACGCTGACCTATACTACGTATCAACTTAGTTACAACGCTCTGCAGTATTACTCTCCTATCCGAAGGACAGGAAGGTTTCTATACTATTACCAAGGAGCAGCTCAAGAGTCTCTAAACAATTTTATATCCATTATTTTGATGAAATGATGAATAAGTTATATAAAACATTCAGTATATGTTGTTTATGTTTCTCATCTTTTGCTCATCGTGAATGTTTTTGCTGATGAAAAAAAGAAAAGGATTGTATTTCTTCTTTTTCGTCAGTATTCCATTTTGAAGAATAATATGATGAGGGGCATGATGAGTTTCTCAACTATCTGATTACCATATAGATAAAATCAAATTCATCAAATCATCAAATTTATCATCACTTTAACTTCTATATAATTATGAATATTGACCAAATAAAAAAGATAAAGTTGCAGGACTTTCTTGCAACAATAGACTGCAAACCCGTAAAAACAGTATGGTGTGAACCTCATGTACCTATCACCACTTAGAACGGAGAAACACGCATCGTTTAAGGTAAACACCGAACTTAATCTATGGTACGATTTCGGTATTGGCAGAGGTGGTAACATCATTGACCTTGCAGAATTGCTCTACAACTCTTCAGATGTGTCGTATCTCATTCATCAGATAGAGCGTAATGCACCAAGCTGTGTATCGGTAAGTCTGCCTACAGCCAAGCCGAACACACCGCAGAACTCCTTTGAAAATCTTCAGGTACTTTTCCATCAGTCATCCTGCGCTTATCAAATATCTTGGGGAAAGATGTATAGACATTGAAATAGCACGAACTATATGTAAAGAACTGCACTTTGATACAAGAGGGCAAAGCATTACTTTTGGTATTGGCTTTCCAAATATTGCAGGTGGCTACGAAATACGCAATCCGTTCTTCAAAGGCTGCATTGCACCAAAAAGACATCAGCCATTTTTTTATGCAGAAGAGCCGAAGAAGGTATGTTTTCTTTTTCGAGGGCTTTCATGGACTTTCTGTCATTTATGACGCTCTGAAGAAAAGAGAATGACGGACTAAAACGACAAGATTATCTGGTACTCAACTCTGTGTCAAATATCCAGAAGGCATTAGAACCATTATCGCACTATGAGAATGTTCAATGCTTTTTGGATAATGACGAAGCAGGAAGAAATGCCTATCTGCAATTATCAGAAGAATTGGATCTGTCTACGGATGCATCAACTTTATACAATGGCTACAAGGACTTAAACGAGTATCTATGTGCTGAATCCAAAGCATTCAGAGAAAGCAGAAAATCAAGAAAATCAAAGGGATTAAGCTATGATTGTAGGATATGCTTTTGCATAATCTGTTTTTCGGGGAGCAAGTTTATGTTTTGGGGCATACCAAAACCACTTGCTCCACCTCCTGACAGTCGTTGCAGAGGATTATTCCGCTGGTCTCCATCAAACTCAAATAAAAGAAAACAAGTATGATAAAAAAACAGAATATAAAAAAAGGTGGTCGTCCAACCAAGGGCGTAGCCGAAAAAGAAAAAATACCGTATCACGGTGAAACTGAATACGCAGGATTACTATACACTCAAAGGCAAAGCTAAAAGCGCAGGAGTAACCATGAGTGAGTTTGTAAGAAAAGTTCTTGATAAAGGAAATGTCATTGAACGACTGACCGTAGAGCAAGCAGACTTCATCCGCAAGCTGTGTGGAATGGCAAATAATCTCAATCAGTTGGCACATCGTGCCAATGCGGAAGGATTTCATACCATTGCTCCTTTCCATAAAATCATCATTAGCAAGATTGATGAAATCCTAAATCTGATACGAAGATGATTGCAAAGATAATGAAAGGTTCGGGCTTCAAGGGTGTAATCAATTACATCCTTGACCCGAAGAAAGGAACGGAACTTATAGATAGTTCCGGAGTGAGAACGGATAGCATCAACCATATTGTCCAAAGTTTCATCGACCAGACAGAACTGAATCCACGAGTAAGCAAGGTTGTGGGGCATATCTCCCTGAGTTTCTCTGTACAGGATTCTTCCAAACTCAGTAATGAGTGGATGGCACAGATTGCTTGTGAATACATGGAGAAGATGGGAAATAAAAGATACGCAGTACATCATCGGTCGCCACTTTCGACAAAGGAACATCCGCACATTCATATCGCTTTCAACCGAATAGATAATAATGGCAAGACTATCTCTGACCGTAACGACAGATTCAGGAGTGAGAAGATTTGCAAGGAACTGACCATCAAATATGGTTTTGTACTTTGCCGATGGCAAGGAGAAAGTCAAAGAGTATCGCTTGAAAAGAACCCTGATAAGACCAAGTATGAAATCTATCAGGCATTGAAAGCTGAGATTACTCAGTGCAGGAATTGGAAAGACCTTCTTGCTCACTTGAAAAAAAGCAAGATATTGATGTCCGCTTTAAGTATAAAGGCAACTCACAGGAAGTGCAGGTATCATCTTTGAAAAGAACGGTTATCACTTTCAATGGTTCTAAAAGTGGATAGGAGTTTCAGTTATTCCAAGATAGACTTTTGCCCTGCAACAGAATAACATGGGAACACGAACAGCAGACACAAGGAATGATAAAACCTCATATCCAATGTTGCAAGTGTTACGAGCGAAATTACCAACAACCTCATAGAAGGAGGATTGGATTTGTTTCAAACTCATGGTACTGTCCCTGCGGAGGTTTATAACACACTCGATAAAAAAGAAGAAAAAGAAAAAAACGTAAAAATACATTTATAACTATGGCTGATAATAATACATTTTGTCCTCTTTGAGGAAATCAAAAACAAAGCTGGAGACAATTTACAGAGAGCTAAAGGAGTTGAAAGAAAAAGGAGAACGGTTCTGCTTTCTCCCTGTTCAATCTACACCAGCACAAAGTGACGAGCAGAAGGAACAGGGAATTGCTCAATCAGTATGAACAGCGTACAAAAAGACGTGATTAACAAGTATATTGGTGTACAAGTACGCATCAAGGACGAGGAAGCTAAAGTCCATGGACAAATTGGTGGCAAGTGTCTTGACCATGTTGCACGAATGGCAGGAACAGAAAGAATATCCAAAACAGCAGGAACATGATTCACAGGCACAGCTTTTGACATCAAATCCTCGAAAAGTCTTTACTACTGTGGTGGCAGTGTCTGTCCTCTGTTTTGTTTCTTTGGTCAGTAACTACTTCTTGTGGCAAAGCAAACAGCAATACAAGGATGATGCCTTGAAAGTTCCGTATCATCAGAGTATGGAGAGGATGTAGTCCAAAGGAAATCCTATGGCTTAACGATGTGTTTGACATTCATCGCAATGAAAAGATTATCAAACTAATCAAGGAGAAAGCGGATGGATATGATCAACAACTAAAACAAAAGGCTGATAGCTTGATGCAGAAGAAATTGAAATAACCTATACGAAACAAGCCCAATCAAATATAGTTCTTGGTTGGGCTCGTTATGTAGCATCTTAGTCAATGATTTCCCAAAATCCATTTTTATCAGAGCCAACTCTGCGGAGATATTTATCACGCATAAATTCTATGTTACGCATAATCGTGCTTGCATTCAGACTTGTGATAGCAGCCATTTCTTCCTTTGTAATATAAGGATTTTCAGCCATTAATCGCAAAATGGAAATGCGATTGGCTGTAAGTTTTTCTCCTCTTACAGTTGCTTTTTCAATTAGCCTTTTAATAAGGTTCTCACTATTTGCAGTTGCATTTTTGGGCATTTACAGTTGCATTTACAGTCCTCTTTTCAAAAGAATTTGCAGTTGCATCTGTTTGGCTTTCTGCCTGAGACACAACCTTAGGCACCGTGATTTTCAAAATAAAATCATCAAGATGGAAAGATAGATGTGGTGTACCGTTTGCTTCCAACTCTCTGCACACTCGATCCACACCCTCACCAAATTCCTTCACAAAGTCGTATGCTTTAAGGAAATTGAGCAATTTTCGGATTTGCGAGAGAAATGCGTATGATCGAATGTTAGAGGGTTTGACCATTCCTGGGTAATCTGCCCGGTGACTCGAAATACAAGTCGATTGTCAAACATCTTAATTTGGATTTCCGTACCCTTTGATATTATAGGCACGGTGGCAGCAAGCATTAACTACCATTTCTTGTATCACAAACTTTGAGTAATCTCTATGGGTTACGAATTGTCCATGTTGCCCAAGGAACGTATGCTCCTCTACTTGGGTTTCAAGATAAGCTATCGTTGCTTTCACTTGATCAAGTATAGTTCCTTCAAAGGTTACGTCCTTAATCACGTTCATTTCTGCGCCCATCTCTCTTCTGTACCTTTATAACGGATAAAGCGAGTACGCCCACGAGGAAAAGAACTTTTGAGGATATTTACCAAACAACAGGATACAAGCTACACTAACTTGCTCCTCTCCCTTAACATTGGTAGTTATGAAGCCATTATTCTCATGTAAATATTGATTGGCAGACTTGGTATAACCAATCAATTCTGTATATCTTTCTACAGCAGCCATATCAATGTCATCAACCGTAGCACCATACACAGCCGTATCTTCATAGTAGCGTTCTCCCTTATCGTACATCAACTGTATGCGCTCTTCAAAAGACAGCCTCCTGCTTTTGTCGCCAACACGCATAAAGGCTTCATCTGCCTGATTAGTATGTAGTTCTGAACTTGCAGGAATATGCATCAATAAAATATGATTTTCGTTTCCATCTTTATCCGTGCATGGTAACAAGTCGCTGGTAATAGACACAGAAGGATTACAGAAGTCTAAGGGCACACGAAGCAACTCGTTCAACTTTTCCGTATGCTGGTCAACTCCTTCTATCTTCCTTGTCTTGTCAGACACACCGATAGAGATATCACCACCGTCAGCATTAGCAAACGCCACAATGGTAATAGCTAATGCTTTCGGATCAATTTGAATGCTTTTGCAATCAAAAGTCTGGTCTTCTTTATGAGTCCGTATTTCTTGTATCGTCATATTTTTTTATTTTTTTGCTATTATGATGGGACAACGAATATCATACAACTATTAAAAGCATAATCCTTATTTGAGGAAATGGGCAATCTTGCTTAAATCAACATTAATCAATGTTTTGACTATTTCATTGTAAGTCATCCCAAACTGAAGACCAAACTTTTCTATGAAAATTTCAATATCATAGACTGTTTTTTTCTACCGCTGTTTTTCACATTAAGTAGAGTAACTACGGCATCAATCTTTAGGTATTTCACCAAAGGTGGAGATACCTAAAACACTCAATACATTGATAGCTCTTGCTGAAAGATTCAGATTCTGGATAGGAGTATTGAGTAATTTTGCAACATGGGAGTTAATATCTATAAATTGATTTGTAGTCTCTCTTAAACTTTCATCCTTTACTACGCTTCTTAATCGTTGTATTTCCTCTATATATAGTTGAGTCTGTACATGTAGTTGCACATTGTCCTTACGTAGTTGGTCATTCTCCTGAACTTCATTTATAAGAAGAAACTTAACCTCTTCCAGTATTTTTCTTATATAGTTGTCGTATCCTTTCTTGTGTAAGATTATTCTTCTTGGCAACTTCACTTCTAGGAACCCCGTTAACAAGATCTTTTAATATGGAATAGTTTCTTTGCTCTATTCTTTTTTCGAAGATTCCTATAATCTCAAGGAAAAAGGAGACAAATGCTTATTTCCAGAAAAATTGTCACTTTCATTTTTCCATCTAAATAATCGTTAACATCTTCATCTGACAAAAGGTAAATCATTAAGAGCACAAAAATAAAGATGGATTTGGATATAGGTTGCTGAACTATACTATCAAAAGCGAGACAAAAACTTTGTCTTCTTTGACACTTGTGTTATCATAGAGGATTGTTGTAGCCCAATGGTAACATGATTTCTAGTTCTGTGACACTTTCTATCAATCTGAAATCTGATACATTGTCTATTATATCGCATTCCTTATCTATTTGAATCAGTACAATGCCATTGGCTATATGACAAAAAAACAATAGTCACCAACAGACAAGTTAAGTTCTTTGGAGTAAATTTCCTAAAATTATCGGTTTCAGGTAGGTATACCAGCTTCGGCATCCTGTTTATAAATGACTCTTCTATAGGGAGTTTCAAAATACAATGTCTATATCTACTTCTCTCGTTAATCGACGAAAGAACTGTTAGGGTCCCAGTAGTCACGTGTACCCTCCAGAATAGCCATCGTGTCGTTTAGGAAGTCAGTAAGCCATTCTCCATTACAATCTGTCAGCAGGAGCAAAACAAAGAGCTTTATCACCTTTTTGCCTTACTTCTCCCATATGGGGCACAAAGAATGGTGTCTGTATTTGGAAAGTGATAACTCCTAAAAGATTTTGTATCAACATAACGGAAGTCTCGAAAGATAGAATTATCTTCCACCTCGCTATCGATATAAACTGTTTTTATAATATCTCCTTCATGGAGCATACAAATATCACCTTCCTTAAAAGGAAAGCTGTATGCTCGCAGATTATCACTTTACCTTATTTATATAATAGACAACCATCGATTAAAAAGCTTGTTGTCGGTGAAACCTTTTTGTACAACTTCAACGTGTGGCATTCGACTCTTAAACTCAGGATCGATGTTATAACATTGTTCCTTTACGATACCACGACGATGTATCGCTGGGATCAAGACAATATATCTTAAATTCTTCCTCATTTACATCTTCGGTACGCTGCCAGTGCGGGAATAGTAATTTCATATAAGCTGCAGCAATACGCTTCACAGCATTACTATCTCGTACATCGGCTTTTTCTTCAAATCGGACGAGTTGATCGAACAATAATCCATAGGTATTTTGTGTACGCATTGTATGAAGAATTTCAGAAAAAGTATTCCACATTGATAGTCCATCCTTTTGAAAATCATACTTTTTGTCCACTCGTGGAAGAATCCACCCTTCAATAAAGCAATGAAAGCGGTCGAGCAAAAGCCGACTCACGGAAGTTCTCTGGCAGGTTGGTGAAATAAAAAGATGACACAGGCATGTGTTGAGCAGATAAAGGAATGTTACCCATAAGCATCAAGCCACACTCTGAAGAAAATTCATTATTATCAATGGTTGTCTTTCCACTTTCCAAGTATGATTTTAGAGCAGCCTGAATCTCTGCAGGCTCTTGGAAAACAATTGTCTGTATCTCATCAAATACTGTAAAGTCATGGTTTTTAATAATACCATTCTGCTGTTTTGTTTTATCAAAAATCAACTTAGCACGTGTTACCTTACCACCACTTACCAACCAGCCATACTTAGAAAGATTACCAAATACATAGCTTTTTCCTGTTCCTTTTGGAGCCAATTCTATCACGTTTAAACGTGGCTCTATAAAAATGAGTAATCGGGTAAGGAATTCTATTTTTTGGGTTAGTGATGTAAATCCATCAGGGTCATACTCCATAGCAGACAACAATACGTCAATCCATTCTAAAGTAGTGAAATAGTGGCGCGCTTCTGCTAGATAGGAGATATCTACAGAACTATAAGGCTTGAATGGCTTATAATCTACCATTTGGATATGGTTTTTCTTGCCATCTGCGTCAGGCAGTAGACAAAGTTTGATAATCCCCATTTCTCACCTTCAACAAATTCTCCAGAGTTACGAGAATAGACATATTCTGGAATTAACCCCTCACGTTGCTTAATGCCATAATCAGGAATGGCAAATTGACGCTCATTCTTTACAATGTCAATGTACACCACAAAACGAGCCAAAAGCGTAACTTCTTCTCCACTCTGCAATCTGTCTTTAACACTACCTTGTTTTTGCTGGAATAACTTTATCTAAAAATTGAGTGAGTGCCATCTTATCGACCTCTCCAGTTTGAATGTTCAGATAGCGCTTCAGCAGGAAGTCCTTAACAAACGCAGGAAGGTTTCGTCCCTGCAAAAGACTACCTGTTGATGCAGGGGTCTTTGTAAATAGACATTGCCGAGAAATGCAGTCTTATCTTATTGCATATTTCTTCTTTCATAAATATTCATTTATCAAAAGTCAAACGGGTCTTCTTCTTGAATGCCTGTTTTTTACCTTAATCTTCATTGGGCGAACAATTCCTCCAAGTTGAAGCATGAAATCTAAGATATTGGCATTTAAGATTATATCATCTGTTTCATATGTATCACCACTCAGATGATGAACATTATATTTTACTCCATTATAAAGTACGTAAGGAACTTCAGCTGACGGCATATTCTTAATTTCAAATTGTATGCGTGGATTTGATCCACTTATTTCACAAGTGAGTAGATTGAATGACCAGTTAGTTGCCACAGGAGTACTTGAAATGATAAAAAAATGGGTACTAATACCTCTTCAGGCGTACAGCCACCATGGGCACCTTGTCCAGATGGAACTTTGGCACAAAGCGATTCATGCTTTAACGCACATAAAGTTTTATTATCCTCTAAACGGAAATAGCTACTATCCATAGTAGAATCCGCCTTCTCACGAATGGCAATACGTCCGTGATGATCGCTTTCAACACTAGGCATATTTTTACCCTTAAGCAATTGCGATAAATAGGTCAGACCATGATCAGAAATAATCGCAATCTTCTTACCTATATATTTCTGCAAAATTTCTTCAAAGCTTCTTCGTATAACATCTATCTCTTTGATAATTGTAAATGGACTTATATTATCAGGGCGATGAGCCAAGGTGTCAAGATCTCCCGGATTTCTCCAATTGAACTCCCTGAGGAAGAAGGCGCTGTAAATCTTTCTTATTTATTTCAGTCCTAGTAGGAAGAAGGGAACAGGGCTATTCTTATTTCGTTGAGGAAAAATCTGCTGGTCTTTTTCTCTGCAATAATGCTTTTAATTAGAGGAATCCAATCGATCCCAATCCATCAATCCAATAAAAAAACTTCAATGTCTCCACGGTTTTGTAGTAAGGTATAAGTAGAACAGAAAGAATTGTACCACACATCAAATGAAGACTCTGAGCCATTAAGTTTATTTATAAGTTGTTCGATTTCTGTTGTGTATCGATTAGTAATCTTAGCTTTTTATATTGCTCAATGTATGGATTCACCCAGTCTGGTACTCCAGTTGCAACCCTCAATACCTTCATTCATATGGTATAAAGATCAGGGAAGAATGTTGCAATGTCCTTAGGCACAATAAAGCCTTGTGCCAACCAACTTACTGCTAATTCTTTTTCTTTTTGTGTGATTCCCGTAAAATATCTTAAAGTGCCAGAATACCCCATCTTTGTAGGTAAAGTTTGTAAAGATTTTACCATCATATTTTCTGCAGCATCCGACAATTGAATATTCTTTTGGGCAGCATAGGTAAGGCAGTATTTTCGTACTTCCATTTCTGCATCAATTTCCGTTATATCCCCTGCTATTTTCTCTATCAGCTCATTTGTACCATAAGAAGAGGTGGCATTAAGGCATCTGCATAAATAACCTTCACCATTTGCTTTACTAATATAGAAACGTGTTAAAAGCCAACGGTTGAATACATAAGGATTGTCAAACCATAGACGAATAAACTCCTTATATGTTTCTATGTTATTTATACTAAAATATTGTCTAACATATTTATCAAAATTGAAGCCATTACTAACATCAATACTCTCTGCTAATTTATTCCAATTATCCCCATCACTGTCTAATGGCTCAATAGCACCAAATTCAAGATTTAAACCTACAGTCAAAAATTGATATGCATTACTGCAAGCCTGATAAGAGAAGGCATTGTCTGGTTGTGCAAACCGAGCATTAGCAAATATAGCCTTTGATTTACAAATTATTTGTGGAGATATTTGTTTCTTACTATCTTTCCATATATTCAACCATTCTCGGATATTGTTTACAATGGTATAATTAGCATTCAGACCACTTACACCGAAGTCTGTGTCTTTTGTAAGAATGAGCTTATATGTTAGGTCTTTAGTCTCTGATATCAATCTCCAAATATTGATTTGGCTGTCATTCTTGAAGATATCCATTTTACCTTCAAGACCAACAAGCGGAATATAAACACGTTGGTGTTTTTCCTGTGCTTTTGGTGTCGCCTCAATTGCTTTAATAGTTTTTATCAAAGCATCAAAAGACTTTTTATCTTCATTGTCATAAAATCGTGCTAACTCAGAGAAAGGGAGCAATCACACAGTCATTAGGACTTTTTCTCTTTATATGTTCAGCTATACGAGAGGCAAGTTCCACATGTGTAATGAGTAAGTCTGGATAATTGGAATCTATCCAATGATCAACACTTTCAACATGTATGCCTTGTTCTGTTTGTAGGAAATCCACAAAGTCATAACAGTCTCGAAAATTATCAAACAGTACAAATCGTATTGGATATCTATCAAGCGTAAAAGCATCAATACCTTTCGCCTGTTTATCCTCCTCAATATATGTCTTGAGGGCATCCATTTCTCTGAACGGTTTCTTATACATATTTCAACAATATATCTATAACGAAACTATCTTCTTCGGTAATCATATTTTTCAATAGCTTGACGCAGATCTTCACTATTGTTTATACGGTTGATAGCTTTATTACGCTTCTTTTTAACTCTTCAGAATCAACCGCAGGTGTATCTACAGAAAAGTCATCTATAATAGTAGAAGGATTAGAAGTTGATGCGGGCTGAACTATAGGTGTAACTTTTAGATATACGCCAATCTTTCAATTTGTCTTTCACTTCTTCCTCTGTCCATAGTCCAACTTCACTTTCCAAATGCTCGTGGAGATATTTTAGTGCTTCTTCCACTTCCTCGTCCATTACATTTACATTGTCAATACTCTGCATATATGTGACAAAGCCTTTATGGAAGTTGTTTGCAGATGGTATGAGTAAATTACCAAAAGTCTGTTTTTAAAGTATCGTATCCATTTATTGTGTTTTTCCAACAGACTTGGATTCTTTCATGCTTTCTGGATCACTCACTACACGCATAAGATTGTCTATGAATTCCTTTATTTCAGGAGAACATTCTTCGATATTTTTTTAATGACCAAAGTGGATAGCCTTTTCTCCTTACAATACACATGAAGTACTGCCCAACGAGCATCTTTCAGACTACTGATGTCAGAATAGCCTTTCAGTTTATTCAAGTTGAACATTCTAATAAGGCTCTTGCAAACTCGACCAGCTTCCTTACTCTCGAATATGAAATTCAGTTTGTTGCTTGTCTTACCATTTTCCCATGCTTTGAATAATTCGACAACATCTTCTACGAGATGCTGAGCAGTACGCTGTTTCCCGTTAGTATCAAAGATAATATTGACATACTTGCGCATTGCGAAGGCTACCATTGCCATTGGCGCATAACTCTGGAAGAGTCCAAAAGGTGCTTCTGTCAAACCTATGAGCTTATCACCAAGGTTAAAGCTTTGATTCTTACTAGTATGGCGACCACTGAGCCATTCATCCACATAGTCGCAGACTTTCTTCAGTGGATGATTGGGCGAGATGGTGTCTTTCCATTGCAAGTTATCGTCCACACTGTCTTGCAATAAGAACTCCACATGACGAGCGGGACCTCCACACTTATCTATAATATCTTGCTTCGTATTATAACTTAACACGGCATCAACTGTGGCTTTCACAGATGCTTTTTCCAATAAGTTGCGCTAAATTTTGTTCGTATGGTTTCTAATGATTCAGGACCACTTGTGAAAATACTCGGTGCGATACTACCATTGATAGTGCTAGTCATTTTACTACCAACAATGGTCATGCTGTCACCATTGAGATAGAACGTCACATTGTTGCCACGCATTTTATTAACCCATTGCTGTATCATTTCAGCGGTATGCTTAGTGTAGGTCTGATACTGTTGCGGTAAGCCATGACTTTGTGCGCATTGTGCATTTGCCTGGTATTCAATAAAAACGTTCATATTCTTTATCACCCATAATTGCCTCAATAACGACAAAAGAAATGGTAGTGAAGCGCTCATCCTTGCAATTTTTCTCTGCTATCTCTTTCAAAAAGCAAAAAGTTCTTGATTGTTGCGAGCTACCATAATAGCGAGAAAAAAACTTCATAGGGCTGCGTCTGTTTCTTTGCATTTGCGATTTGATTCATTAGGGTATACTCATTACCCATGTATGCCAAAAATGAAATGCAAATGGGCGTGCCACTTGTGATAAATTTCTTGTAAAAATATTGGAGGCTGTACTACCGAACTTAATTACTTGATCAGTAAACAAGAAACTCGAAGTTTTTAATTCTTGCTTTATCTTTTGTATTTCATCTCCTGGCAGGGCTGTGAATAGAATGGAAAAAAATTGCCGTTTGGCTGGCGCTGAATAATACTTTTTATCATTAAAAATCAAGAATGGTGGGCAGATCGTCTTGTACCTTTGTTCCAGAGAAAAGATTATAGATATTCTCTTCACTAGGTGTAACAGTATCGTTGTTGGCTATATTGTTAAGAGCATTAAGTAATAGGATACCTTTGAAAACCTTCAAATAACAATCACCTTGACTTTCTACAGCTAAGTGGTGACTATTATACCTTTCAGTAACGGCACCAAATTTAGTACTATCACTTTCAAAGAATTCTTGTACATAGTCCCATAGATAATCAGCTGTAATAGTTTGCTCTGCCTTATAGGCTTCGTCATCATCAAGGAACTCGTGCACGGCATCACTAGCCAGAAATTCAAATACACTTCTACTGCTGGATCCTGCTTCACGAGCATAATAAGTTGCAAGATTTGCTGTTGCTGGATGTAGTGGGAATAAATTTTTTATATTTTCTATCGTCTGTTCTGTATCAGTACTGGTGGTGCTGAACATCTCCAATAATTCTGGATGGATGTTAAAGAAACGATCCTGACGCATCATGTACAAAGTATAATTTACAATCTCAAACTTTTTCGACATAATTTTGAATGCCGAAACTGGTTCCATATTGTAGATTATGTAGTGATAGCGTCCTTTGGTTTTTTCGCGTTCTTCTTCTTTAAGCGTATTTAGTGCAGAAGGATGAGATATAAACAAGAAATAAGAGTCATTCTCTGCATTCATCATAGCTTCTGCAAGTTCCTGAAGTTGTACTAACAAACGGGTTCCTATACTTGAAGTCATTACTTCAGTAAATTCATCCCAAATAATCAATAAACCATTGTAATCAGTTTTCTCTCGAAGGGCATTCTGCACCTCAAATATCCATTGCTTAAGATTATTGCTCTGTAAACGAATATCATAACCTCCTATACGCAAAGCTTGGCGTACACTTTCAAGCACATCTGTATCAGCGGCTCTCAGGCGTTGCTTCAGTTTATTAGTATCAGGGGATACACTTGCAAGCTGAGCACTCTGTTCAATAAGGTTTTCCCAAAACTGTGGTTGATTCTCAACATGTTGAACATACATGTCAAAGTCCGTCTGTACTGTGATATCAATCTTTGCTGCTGAAAGTGCACGTTTTATTTCACGTTGCATTTGGAGTGATAAGTCCTCCTCATGAGCAATGTTCTGATAGCCATACATATTTACGGGAAAAAAGACGCTTCTTCTCTCGCAGTTGTAGTAGGCTGTTGCGCAAAATATCATACTTTTCTTTCTTATATTCATCCTCCACATATTCACGAATATCTTCTATGGGGTCACACAACAAATGTTGAATGACAGCACCGGCATGGCTCTTTCCTGTACCGTATGTTCCAGCAATCCAGATTGACTTATGGTTATCTGCATCGTTGTTGCGTACGGCACTGATTACTTTTTGCAAAACTTCGTTAAACTGGTCGTTAGCAATAAAAAATTTCCATTCTCCATTGCTCTCCTCCTTAATATTATAAGCGGGACGCATTTGTCTAAGCGTCACTATTTTTACTATATGGCATACGTATATTATTTTAATTCTTTGATTGGTTCTATAAAGTAACTAATGATGGCTTCCTTTATCTCGTTTCTTGCGCCTTCGTCTTGTAAAAGCTGCCACAAATCATCATCTAAACTTGCATATTCTACATTCTCACGAAGGAATTTCGCTGAGGGGGTCTTAGGGTAATGGCTACCTATAAGATAATAGAATTCTTCTCCTTTCAAATAGTAGTAAGGATAAATAGGTGATGTCATAGGCTGTTGGCTATATTTCTTGAAGAAATGCTTTATAAGTATTAACCAGGGGTTCTGTCAATCTAATACGATTACCAATTATACTCCTATCTTTTATTCCGTATAAGATAGATAACATGAAAATAGGTTTAGCAAGATTAGTCTTACCTTTACGCCTATAGACTATCATAGAACGGAGCAAATTTTTGTAATATTCAGTTTTTAAGTGAGAGACCATATCTACAAAACCAGTTGTTTGAGTATATCCATTGAGCTTAAATCTTCTCTTAGTGTAATGCTATCAAGACCCATATTTAATTCTGCTATAAGTACTCGATTTGAAGCAGAATTTAATTGACAAAAGCAATTTTGTAAACGTAAGCTTGGATATTGCAAATTCTTTCACAGGTCCTGTTTGACAGTCTTCAACATAGAAGTCTGAGATGCGTAAAGATCGAATACCTTTGGAAGTAGCGTACTTATATATAGAATAAGCAAGTGCCACTTCTGAAAGTCCTTCATGTCGTCCACGAAAATAATTCTTACCATCATGCGATTGTCCTTGGCTAAGAAAATCACCAATTGGAGAATATTTAAATATTTGCATGAAGCCCCCAATGGCATAAGTTATAGTACTCTTCGTACCATCAAATTCATTCAAAGCTAACTCATCAAGTAGTGCTTTCGTGAATTGTTGATCTGGATTTATAGTGTTGATAAACCAATTTGTAAGAACAGAACTATATGCAAAATTTATCCAAATGAGTTCCCAAATTAAGTCAAGCTCATTTTTCGCGATGCTTTGATACAAAAATCACCAAATGGTGTGAGATTTTTCTTTTGGTCAATCATTTCAGCATCTATCAGCCATGCTTTAAAACTCTGTTCTTGTTTGTTTCCCAAAGAATTGCTTGTCCAAAAACCATCTGGGTCAGAAAGAAATTCTTGTAGCCACTCACTATGGATTCCGAAAGTACCTATTTTCGAGATACCTCCACCTTTTGTATTTGTTGAAGTTGTCATAATTAAAGAATTTGCAACAATGCATCCTTGGTCATGAAATAACAGACATTTATGACAATGAATACATTTCGATTTATCAATTTTAATCTCAGGGTAAACAGAAAGTGCTCCAGTAGGGCATTCTACTTCACACCCTTCGCAGTTTATGCAGAAGGCACTTTTATAAATAATTCTTTTAATAAGTTGCACCAATTTAGGATTTTGCACCTCATGTAAGATGAATGTATAGTCATGTTCTGTGTTATACGTAATGTCAAAACGATAGACAGTCTTATCAAAGCGTAATTCTCCAAACTTTTTATTCCCCTCTCCCATTATATTATATTCACACAAAACAGGAAGCCAATGTTCTATGGTTTTCTGAGCATTGGAAACATTTGCTACAAATGTAGGAAACTGTTTTTGGAAAGAGGACTTTTGTTTTTTGAACCAATATCATTCCCACTTGCTCGCAACTTCCATTTATGTTCTTTGATGTATTCTTCCAAATTTGGGATATGACGTTGCTTTGATATGTTTACCAAGCGTGATAAAAAAGGTTTTAAATCTTGTTTATATCGTTTATTCACTATCATATCATCCCATGGAGAAGAGAATGGACAGATTAAACATCCCACCCTTGGTTTCCCAAACCGATAAGCCTCATTAAGGGGTAAATCGTGAGCAAAAAGGTAAAGAAAGATTTCTGTAGTATTCCAATTTAAAATCGGACGAGCATTGATTACGGTGTCATGCTTAACCCCTTTCCCTATACGCTCATAGTTACTTCTCATAACACTCTCTTCAGCTCTTACTCCTTCAAAAAGCAAGGGCTTTAGCTTGCTTATTTGTCCCTCTATTTTAAGGGAACGATACAATGGTGCAGTTTTCATGATTGAGCAACACCAACGATGCTTATCGCTTGGTGTTCCAATCTTATCCCAATAGTTCAGCACACTTTCATGGTTGCGAGTTAGCGAGAACTTTAAGTCTGGGAAGAGTTTATGGTAATGGTCTTGCACCTGCTGATACAAATCTAATGATGGTGGCAGTTCATATCCAGTATCTGAATAAATAACTTCAAACTCTGTGCTCGGTATTGCACGTGTGCAAAGGTCTAACACAACTTGAGAATCTTTACCTCCAGAGAAAAGAAGCAAGAAACTTATCAATCTTCGTAGTATGGAATACTTTTTTACCTTGTTTCTCTGCAGTATCAAGTGGCATAATCTCGAAACTATCACAATCTTCACGCACAATAGCCATCTTTTTTTTAATTTTAGCTTCCATACGTTTTGCGAGAGTTTCATAGTCAAGTTGATTAGCAGCAACTTTTTGCTACACTTTTCCGTGCCCCTGCATACTGAATGAATGTTTCGCGAATAAACTCTATAGCCTCACTCTCCAGCAAAAACATAAATTCAGCGTTGCACTTCAACATCTTTTTTACATCAATGGGATTCAACTCAACATTATTCTTTCCTGGCTGGAAGATAATTGTTGCTGCATCGTAAACATTTGCACCTTTAGCCTCAAACATTAATTCACCTTGATACCAATATTGCTTGTTTATAGCCCACAACAGAGGTTCTTCTGTATGAGGATATTTCCATCCTAATTCGTTGAGATTAAGCAAATCAAGTTCTTCCCCAGAATACAGGGCGTGGAGATATGCCAAGTGTTCCATCCACAATACGTGAATGGAGTAATACACTCCAGTTTCTTTATCCCAAGTTATTTTATACATTATTTTCTTTCATTCTTTCAGTTCGACATTTAGTAGTTTTGCTATTTTGAGATAAGACCCTATAATCGTTATTGTTAAACATTTGCATACCATATAGAGACTATAGTTGGTACACACCACAATTGTTCTACTAACTAATTATTAATTCTTTTTCTTTCTCCTTGCAAGTACTACTTTTATGCGATTGATACTTTTACTCCATAATGGATAGTTTATAATAAAGATACAAAAATACACAATTTTCTTGAAGAAAAATGCACAATACGGCATTGTTTAGCTAATAATATCAGTAAATCAGTATTTTTCTTATTATATGTGCCCTGATGATAATTATAAAAGACTATGACTAACCATATAAGTCAAGTGCCTATATTTTCAATTCTGGCAAACTATTGATTGCCTCCGACTTCAACTTATCCACCGCCCGAGTGTATTTCTCGGTATGTTTCAATCCGCTATGCCCCAATAGGCTGGCAACAGTCTTGATATTGGCACCATTATTCAGGATGTTCACCGCAAAGCTGTGACGGGCACAATGCCAACTTATGTGTTTATTGATGCCTGACGTTTTACCCATCGTTTAACAGATTTGCTGCAACTCTCATAAGATGGAAGATTGAATATGGAGGAATTCAAATCGTCAGGTGCTTCGCCTATCAGTGAAAGTAATCCATCGTTCGGAGGAATGACAACACCACTATGCGCCGAATGACCTTTGGTCTTATTCTGCTCAAACTTCAGTAGGCGATTGGTATAATCTACATTCTTATAGGTTAGGTCTTTTACATCGCAGAAACGCAGACCGCAATAGAGGCAGAGAATAAAAGCACGCCTAACATTAGGATTCTCATTCTCATAATGATATTGAATCAATGCCTGTATTTCATCCATTGAGAGTACATCTTTGCGCAATACTTGGTCATCTACCTTGCACACAACACCCTTGCAGGGATCTTTCTGCATCATTTCATGGTCTATGGCATAGCGCACAACTTTTTGAAACGCTGATAGATGCTCTTTGCCCCTTCACCCACACTTCGTGATTGCAAATATTCCACAAAGCGTTCCATCATGTCCTTGGTTATCAAATCGGGCTTGATACTAAACTCATAGAGCGGATAACGCTCTTTCAGAAAGTCCTTAAAACGATTCAAGGCTATCTTTATCATTCGTAGGTCTTTCTTGGTATAACTGTCTATATACGCCTGATAATAGTCTAAGAAGTTGACATTTCTGTCTTTCTTCAGACGATAGCCGAGCATGCTCTCCTTAAACTGCTGTTCACGCTCCGCTCGAATTTTTGGCAGCCAATGCAAGTGTTTCCTTATTCTGTTGGCGTTCTTCTGGAGTGCGAGGCTTGGCAATCAAGTACAACTGCAAGTTTTCTTTTCTTCTGTTATGCTTAATATGTACTTTGGGCTTACCAGCCATCTTTCCTGTTTCATACAAAACAGGGTTGCCGTTTTCGTCCAAAAACAGGTGTTTCTTCTCTACCAAGATAATACTCCAGATAAAGACTTATCTGACCATCGAAAGCGTATTTTTGTTCCAATTTCGGGTTTTTCCTTTGCTTTATTTTTCTAATTTTTGCCATAGTTGATAGTTATGTACCTAAATGTGTATCAAAACCGAGTAAAAATCATTAACTCGTTTATTTTCAGATGTTTTCTTATTTTGCAAAAGATACTAAAAAGTTTGAAATATCAAAGTGTACTAAAAAGTGTACTATCTAACAAAAAAACAGGCAAAAAGGGCAAAAATCACCAAATATAAGAAAATTGCAAATAGCTGATTATCAATATAATATATTCTTTTTGGTTTCTCTTGTTTTTCACGGCATTATACCGGGTCTGGGTACGAAGCAAAAAGCTAAGTGGTTTTATTATTAAACACTTAGCATTTTTCGTTTTTAATAAATATTCCCGAATTGTTCTCAGCAATCCTTTTTAAAAGGTTATTATGGGATCATGAAAACGCATTTGATTATTGATGCAGAAAGTACCCATGATGAAGGGAGTACCCAGCAGACTGATGCCCAGATATTGACGAGTATAAGGTAGGATTGTTGGCGTACTACCTAAAAGAATGCTGATAGGCTCAAGGAAAATCCATCCAAGTAGCATGACAATCAGCGAGAATACTAATGTGTAGAAAAGTCCTGTGCTTGCCATCACCTCTGCATCCTTGGTATTCTGAGCACCCAACTGACGGGAAATATAATTGCCCGAACCATTACCAAAGAAAAAAGAAAAGGCCTGTATGAAAAACATCACACTGAAAACGATACCTACCGCAGCCGTGGATTGCGTATTAATCTTACCAACAAAAAACGTGTCGACCAGATTATACATACTGGTCAGCAGCATAGAGATGATGGTAGGTATAGCCATGGCGCCTATCACACGATGGACAGGCGCCTGGGTCAGAAATGTATATTTATCGCTCATTGTTTTATTTTACAATCTTAGCTATCCAGCTGAAGAGTTCATTCAGGGCATAGTCGCCACTGTGAGGGCGGTTCCAAGGTAGCTTGAAGTTAACATCCTTACCTGCGTTCTGCAGTTTTGTTGCCAGATTGATAGCGATAGGGAAAGCAGTATCACGGTCGCGAGCACCATGTCGGATATACCAGTGAGGAGCAACAGAGGTAGCTGTATCACCGATGAAATACATAGGATTCAGTAGGCGGACATTCTCCTTCACCTCGTCAGACAATGTGCTGCCGGTCTTTGCAGCAGCCCATGCAGTAAAGTTAACATCAGAACCTTGCTCGTTTCCAAACTCACCGTTCTCGCCACTTGCAGCTGCTCCGTCCACGTTGTAGCTGTCAAAAGAGGGTACACCCTTGAGTGCTTGCGTACTTACTACGTAATTAAGATACTTGTTCATATCAAGGTCTGTGATATATTCACCAACCTTTTTTCTGCCACCCATCATCATCGGAGGCATACCGCCACCCATTCCTGAAGGACGTGCCATACCTACACCGCCATTGATAGGAGCCTGAAAAGCTGCCTCACTGCTGAATGTAAAACCGATAGAATCAGGGATGTCTGCACCTGCATCTTTAGCTTCCTGCGCACTACGGATGATAATCTGCTTGATATAGTCAAGATAGTTGTCGGCATTAAGCAATGTACCATCTGTCTTTTTCAAGCCGAGTGAGTTGATATAAGATGGGAACTGTGCTGCCAATTCCTTGATTAATGTTTGCTTACTTGCAGCGAGGCTCTTGCGACTATCGGTATTGCCATACAGCCATTCGTATGCCATATCAGCATGATCGAGGTCGGTAATCGGGCAATAGCACACACTCGCAAAGACATCATCACGTCCGTCAGCTGCACCCATAGCCTTGAGCAGTGGCTCATAGGCAGGGTTGTTGCCTGTTGCACCCATCAAACTCGACATTGCTCCACCTGCACTGGTACCGTCAGTAATAATCTTCTCCGTATTACCCGGTATCAAGTTGTCAAAGTGACGCAGGTAACGGATAGCCGCTTTTAAGGCGAGTAGCGCCTTTGGAGCACGACCAGTATAAACCGTCTTCTTTCCTTTCTTTACGGTAGAAGTACGGCCACGGCTACCGGGAATGACGAGAACATAGCCCTCAGCCAAGGCACGTCCGCTGGCATCCTGTGCTTGTGGGTCACCTGCCTGACTTGCCATATAGCCTCCTATGTAAGTACGAAGGAAGATAGGTGTCTGCTCGTTAGCCCCTTCTGGCACAAAGATATTCATATACTGATAGGTAGAATCCTCTACGTTGGTAACAAAATAAAGTTTGTTATAAGCCGTGTAATTCACTACTTTGCCATTAGGGCATTATCAACGATGCCTTCACTCCACTCTCAGGATTAAACTGCAGAGCGTTTGTCTTTGGTTTCTTTGCAGCATTCATATTCATTGCGAGCATCATTCCTAAGGAAGCAATCATTAGTTTCTTCATATTTATTGTTTTTATTGAAAATTGCTTTTATATCTTTCGCTTATTACTCCTCACCATAGGTATTGTATGAAATATTCTCCGTATTCCATTTATCCTTCGGACTTACATCAGCATCAGGATAACCAATGACAATCGTGTTTAGAGGAATTAACGACTCTGGAAGACCAAGTACCTTAGCTACGTCAGTACAACGTTCTTTTGAAGGGTAGGTACCCGTCCACACGGCTCCAAGTCCCATCCCTGTAGCAGCCAAGAGAATATTCTCCGTTGCTGCAGAGCAATCCTGAACCCATAACTCACGTGCATCACCTTCAGCCGCCTTTTCATATCACCACAAACCACGATAGCCAGTGGAGCCTTTGCAGCCATAGCAGCATAGAGTTAGCCTCAGAAAGCTTTTTGTAGCTGCCCTTTATCCGTAATAACGACAAAATGCCAAGGCTGTTTGTTCATTGCTGTTGGGGCTGCCATTCCTGCACGAAGCAATTTTTCAATCTTCTCCTTTTCAACTGGTTTGTTTTCATAAGAGCGGATAGATGTGCGCTTGAGAATCGTATTGAGTACTACCTCGGAGCTATCTTGTTCCTTCCCTTTGTCATTCCCTGTCACAGCAAGTTTATAACTAAAGGAATACAAGTGCAATGGCAAGCACTGCATTGATAATCATTGAAATCTTCATATCGATTATTTCTTGTTTTTGAAGTTGATTGTTGACTATATTTAAAGAGCGAACCTGTTGGACAAACAAAGCGACAGTAAGGTCGCACAATCATCGTGGAGAGTGCCACAAAAGACAACAGCAATAACGATAACTACCCACGAGGCAGACTGAAAAACAAAAAGCAGAGAATGGCTCATAGTCAATCCAATTGAACCACACACCTGTCCACAGACATAGCATGAGGATTGCCCACAGCAGCTGTCGGAACATATCTAAACGTTTAGCCGTCTTTGGTTTTCATTTTGATTTTATAACCTACACATTTTCCAGCAAGCTCTTGCAGCGAGACCAAACGGACATATGTGCGTACAATAATATGACTTCTTGCCAAAGAGTGGATACACAAATGCGGTGATAAGCATAATGACGGGTACTATCAGTGTTAGCACATTCATACCATTTGACATATAACTAACCATTGATGTAAAGTTCAGGAACGAACCACACCAGAAAGCCCAATACTATCACATTGAGTATCTGTTGGCTTATCCTGTATCGTCTATCCTTGACAAAGAGTGGTACGATGGCAGCCAAAAGTACTACGATCAGTCCTGCTATAGCCTTGCTTGAGAAGTCCATCTTCGCCCATATTGAATCCTGTACAGGATTCTTTTCAGCATATTGAAGACCACGTTGCACGTTACCAATGATAGCCTTTGACGAGAATGTAGCACCTGACACGGCATCCACTTTCAGCTTCTGTGCCTCTTCAACAGTACGACCATTCCACTTGGTAAGAAGTGCTGAAGCCTCCTTAAAGAAGTCGGGCGTCTCTGAATTTTTAAGTGCCTTGACACTCTTTACCCTACCATCTTCCAAGGTAATCTCCAAGGGAATGGTTCCTCCATAGCCTATGATGTCCTTACCAAGTTCAGTAGTATTCAGCCGTGCTGAACCATCTTCAAGGACAACCATTGTCTCTGTCTTTGTCGAATCCGTCTGTTGCTGCTTCAATTCACGTCCTACGACCTTTTCCGTCTCTACGGATACTGACTGCTATAACCAGCAGAACACAGGTCAGCAAAGATAGCAACTGCTGTAGTTTTCCTGAATAATTACTCATATTATTGTCTTATAATCTTTCCTTCATACACCTTCCACATTAGCTTTAACGTCTGATTACTACTATCACATATCCATGCACGTGTATGGACAAAAAAATAGAGTTACTTCAGCAGAGATTGAATGCCCTGGTTTCTACCAAAACCATTCTATATGACGACCACTAATAACGAAGGTTTAATCCCATCCCTCTTTTTATCCTGTTATCTATAAGATTAGCGAAACAGTTGTATACGTAAAGCTTTTATTTGAAAATATGTAATGATATTTCACACCTTACCTTCTCGAGAAAGTAATCCAAATGACTTATTTCAGATCTCTAAGTTTACATTATAGATTACAAACTTAGAGATATGGGATTATGTAATTCTTCTAATACAAACATATATCTTTTTCTGTTGCAGCATCATAATCAAGTACTTTCAATTTGATACTGTTGAAAATATTATCCATACAATAGATTTCAACTTTACCACAATTAATTTTCATTTTTATTGTATGTATCTTGTAATGGGATTGTATTTATAACTTTATATTGCCGTGTATCTATAATGATAACTTCCAATTCAGTAGCAATAAGTATTTTCTTTTTCAAATATAATCATTTCACAGAAAAGAAACTTTAAGTCTAAATACATTATTCTACGTTTCGAGTCAAAATCATAAATAGCAAAATCCTGATCAATTCCTATAGCAAATATCTTTGGGAATATTTCTATGAACTGAGGCAGTAATAAATCACTTGACCAAGCAATTTTCGCATAGGAATCACCTTCCATTATCTTGCCATATATTTGATAAGAATCATTATGACAGTCTTTGAATACTGAATCATAATTTAATCTTTTATATATAGCATAATCGACAATTTCAATATTCATTTCTTTTTTTAATATTTTTGAATCAACAAGAAAGTATCTTACTTGACGGTCTATTAAAGCTACAAGCTAATACAGACAGCACTTTGTCCAAAGTATTTAGTGGAGTCATCATGTGCATTAGGATTAGCTCCTAACTCTAATAATTTTTTTAACGGATTCTATTTTATTAGTACGTGTTGCTAACATCAAAGAGTCTGCTTGTACTTTGGGTCTCAGTAATCTACAGAAAGATGCTTTATGTTTATAATAATTTTATTCTTTTATATCTTAAAATCCTTCCTGTAAGTAAAAATGAAAAAGCTTAAAAACCATTTGTAGTTTTGGAAAGGACTAACTACTTATAAGTTATTTGTGCGCTATCTACATAATATACGTGAGGAAAAAGGTTCCTTTAGCAAAAAAATCGTACTACGATATGATTGATAACCGAGTCTCCATAAATCTGATATAAGCTATCCGATTCTTGAGATGTTGGAATTTTGAGTTTACTTCCTTTACATTCTATTCTAAATCCACTACTTGCCCCTTTTCCACCAGAACCTGTTGGAATATAATACAATACCGGGAGTTGTTTGGTGAGATAACCTTTCAAACTTCTGCTTTTCAAATCGCATATACTATAAAAGATTAACCAAACTACAAAAACGCACAACCTACTAACATAAGAATAGTAATGCAGTTTATTCTTTATTCTAAGTATTATATAAGAAAACAAAAAGATCAAAATATTTAATGATATCATATGAAATATGTATCTATAATGACATCCGCATCCATATAGAGTAGTATCCACAGCCCTGCTAAAAGCCAAGAAATACCAAGTTGCTTCTTCCTTTAATATTTTTAGATTCATCGTTTCAAATATTTTTGATAAATTAAACTTCCAGCTCTTGATCCTGCATTCGTCCCTATACTATTAAAGAACCTTCTGGTATAGACTTTTTCCTCATAGAGCTTGCATGGAGTGTAGCCTTTTTCAGATTGGCTTCGTAGTTTTGACGCATAAAAGTACTACCACGATGAGCATTATGTCTATTCAACGTAACCTTAGCATCCTTAACAGCCTTCTTAGCACTTGAAAAAAAGAAGCTTCCAGTTTTTGATAATTCACCCAATCCTGCTTCTGCTAGAAAAGTACCAAGTGCTGAGAAAAATTGTTCTTTAAAATCAACTCCGCTTAGGGATTTTTCCTTCCATACTTCTGCAGTGATATTCGTTACCATATTAACAGCTGTATTTACAAAATCTTGGCTAGGTAAATTTTCCAACTTTAATAGATGAAAGTTTCTTTATTAATTTTTGTTGTAGATGCCAGAGACAATGAGGGACATAACTCAGCTACAACTGCGTCTTTTCCTGCACCTTCCCAATCAATCTGGCTATAGGCTCGTTGTACATTTCCACCATTCTCTAATAAGTTCTGAACAAAACTTGCCTGCTGAAAACAAAAGTACCTACACCTTCAGTTATTGCGGATACAAAGTCTTGCCCATCAGTATCCACCAATTTTATTGGGTTATTCAACGTATGTACCAAATCCGCTCGTTGTGACATACTTTTCCGCCAACGGATCTACCCCATACCATAGACTCGTAATAGGATTCAGTACCTTGCACCATAATAGTACAAACTAGTCTCTTCATCGAATTGCTTGCCGTTGAACTTATACGATAGGTCCTCGGATTAAGAATACACGTCAACTAACAGTTTGGAGCGTCAGAGTAGCGTTTGTAGTGAAGTTAGGGCATAGATACGGGAGACAGCTGTCCCTGCTGTGATTTCCAATCACAGTACAAAAGACCTATTTCTCTTGCACCACAACCCGACATCCACTGTAGACTCAATGCCTGCAGACGCTCAGTGTTATGTGTTTTATCGTGACCATGCTGGCTATGTTATTCTCTTTTTGAAAAGAATAAATAATCCGACATAGCACTTTCTAAAGGCAAATATACAACTTTATTTTTGTAAATGTATTCGTACAAGGAAGAAAAAGCTATATTGGGTGTGTTATACACCTTTGATTGAATCAAAACACTGAGCTAACAGATTGACATATACATTTGTACCCTAGCCTATGAATACACTCTCGTATGATATCTAAACCCTAATTAAGTTTTTAATTTTTAGTTGCTGTCATTTTTAACATCTCGCATACTAGGTTTTATATTCAGGTGATTAAAAGGCGAGAACAGAGTGACAGAAGTGACAGTAAATGAAAAACAACAAATCCAGCATAAGAGTAACTATAAAAGACTGCAAGTTGGTTGGAAGAGTTGAACGAACCAGATGAACAGATAACTCTGCAGCCTGAGCTGATAACTACGCCGCCTTCTTGCTTGCATCTGCTGTAGCTTTCTCTGCCGCATTCTTTGATTTGTCTAAAAATAGATCCGAATGCCATTGCGGTTTATAATTAGGACCCGCTAAATCATAAAAGAATAGCCTCCAACTAAACACAACTCCAAATTGACCTTAGGCTTAATACGCTTAACTCACATTAAATCCCTACCCTCCCATACATAGAAATGGTGTTAGTCCTTCGCACATGTGGTGCATACCATCCGCACAACATGTGCTAAGCACCACACCACATGTGCAAAAGCACCGCACCAAACCGGTGGAATATCAACACACAACCCACACGATTCGTTATAGAGCCTTATTTTTGTAAATATCCAAGAGTACCTACTATTTTTAATTTGTGAGTCTTTATTACAACACTGCTAATATTCTTTTATCTTTTGTAACAACAGATTACTGGCTTCTCTGCATTATTAGAATAAAAGTGTATCTTCCCTCATGATTATAAATGTTCTTTTACATTGGAACAAAGAGAACCAAAAAGGCTGAATCCCTCACTTAAGATTCAGCCTTAAATCATATCTAATAAAAATGTTTTGAGTGGACAACGATTTTATTCTATCCTATTGCGGTTATACGTCCATCCCTATTGTATAAGAGCTCTAGGGATACTTATACCTCACTAATATAATATCTGGGGTATGTGTATAATTATCTTTCTAAAGTTTCCCACCCTCTATTTCATGGGTATTTCAACCAAACTGCTTTGTGAATACCCATGAACGTAAACCGATAACACATGTCTAAAAATATGTTTACGGTTGTGAGCTTTTCTTGTTGCCTGTCTTCCAATGCTTTGACCATAATCTCAAAGTTGTTCCGCATTTCTGAGTCGGTGACTATTAACTGCCCTATCTCACTAACAGAGAACCCAAGAACGTCACAAAGAGCAGCAAGCAACCTCTCTATGCACTTCAGCACACGATGCCATAACGTAAGTGCCATGACATCATCTTCCATGTCAGCAAACAATTCACCCATGGTCTTGTACTCTGACATCCGTTTTTCTAACGACATCACGATATATGTAATGTAGCAGAGCGTTGCATCAGCAATCTGACCATCAAAGTCTCTCCCCATGTATGAGCCGAGCCTGAGATGTCCTTTTTGTCTCCTTGTTGACCACTTCAATGTTCCATCGTATCTGGTATAACTCGAAGGCACGCACAAAGTTCATCGATAAATCCGTACTAAGCATGATATTCCAAGTCTGTCAACGCCCATATTTAATCAGGTATATCCTGACTGGTATATTCCCCAGACATCCCCTCAACTCAATGTACTGACACTTGTACTTCCGGCAGCATTTGGTACGTCTTGCATACATTGCTACGAGCTCAGCGGCATGTGTCGCTTATTCTCCACAAAGTACTTTGTCTTTCCCATCTTTGCAAGACCGATGTAGTGTATAGCTCCGTTGCCTACTCTCCTGACTTCCTCAATGAACTTCTCGCAGGCAAACCAACTATCCGCCAAGGCATAATGGGGATGAATACCACTCTTCCACATGCGCTGGAGCATCCTTATGGCGGAGTCCATCTTGCTCATACCGCACTCTTGATTCCGCTCATACGCTGGACTCTCTTTCATGCGTCTCTTGGAGAATCTGCTGCGGAGTGCCTTCTTACCAAGTCCGCCATCCTCTTTCTTTCCAAGTTCCTCATGGAGGGAGAAGTCGAACGGCAGAGAGGACTTACCATCGAAGAACAGGCATAAAAGAAGCTTGTAGCCCAGAACATAGTTCATTCGTACATGGTCGAAAACCTTGGTGATATGCTCAAGCTTTCTACCAGTCTTTTCAAGGTTGTATCGTCAAATATGACACAGGAGTTCTCGCTCTCTGTCTGAATGCCATTCTTCCGGAGAATGCATTCAAAACGAAAGAACAGTATAGCTAAGCAAACCACGCCAATTCATTGTCTGCCTGACCATCATACGATAATAGCAGTTCTTTCCAGTGGTAGAAGATGGTAGAAATTCTTCTTGTATATGGGTGTATTGTCTCACCATTAATACGGAAAAGACAAAGGGAAAGAATCAGTTGAACAGCGGAGATACCATCGTGTTTCTCCAAAGAAAGCCTACAGAGCATACGTCCAAGACCAAGTTTTGAGAAAAGTGAGAGAATATCGCTACTCATCTTACTTTTAACACTTAAAAGCTTGGATATCTCCTGAAATTGTCTAATTTTTGCATCCATAACAGTTACTCTTTAATTTATTGATAATCAATGTAATAAAAGCACTACAAAGTTACCAATAATTATTGAGAAACTGTTATTTTAAACCAACTTTTTGAGGGTGGGAAACTTTGGTCAGATAATTAGTTTTAGATATAAAACTTTATTCTTTGTTGCTAATTGACTTTTCGTCTGATATAATTAAAAATAAGATGAAATGTGATAGATTGTAAAAGAATATGTGTATATTTGCATCGCTAAGCAATATTAAGTACTAATCAACCTATCTCCAAAAATAGTAATTTAAATGGCTAATTAGTATGAGTGAGAAGTGTTGGATTAGTGCGAAGACAAATAAGTTCTATTGCAATGGAAGACATTTATGATAAGTGGGTAATGCAGTTGAGAGAAGGTTCTTACGAGGGCTTTCTCAGAATTGTATATGTATTACTCGAACAAGTTATATAGCTTCATATTAGGCGCAGACAAAGAATGTTTCACTTTCAGAAGATATCGTTCAAGAAACTTTTATGAAATTGTGGAATATGCGTGAACAATTAGATTGTTATGGTAATGTAAATGCCTTGATATTTACCATTGCTCGTAATTTAATTATTGATAGTTTTTAGGGAAGCGGGTGGCACAGCTTGATTTTGAGGACTATCGTCAAGCATGTGATAAACTATCTTCATTTGCAACACCAGAAGAACAGCTTGATTACTATGAGTCAGTTGATCCAAATTCGGCGGGTAAAGAAACTGTTATCAAAGCGTGCTTGTCAGATTTACGAGATGAGTCGTGAAAAGAATATGCCCATTCAAAGTTGCAGGATCCCTGAACTTATCTTCACAGACTGTAAAAACTATCTTACATCTACTTTAAAAATATTTAGAAGAGTTGTCAAGATAGCATTCTAAACTACAAGATAAGATGCAGAAAATGAAAATATATACTATCTCTATCTAGCTTTACCAAACGGTATATTCTCTTCTTAATCGATATATGTAAAATATTTTCATCTGATTCGTAACCTATATATGCTCTTTTTGGTTTCTAAAAACGCCCAATTGAGTTGCAATAGGTACCCTTTTGAGGTCTTACTAACGCCCTTTTGAAGTCAATTAAGCACCTTTTATTTTACTCTGTAACTAATTGATTTTTCTGTTGATTGCAAACTTGCTTTTTATATGTGTTTTTGCCGTCCTTTATAGATGTTTTACCCGAAATTATGTAATGATTTTTCAAATACTTATATGTCGATTTTCAGGTTTTAAAATGAAATGGTTTTCAATGTTAAAGGATGATAATAGGAAAGATAGATGACTGTTTTAGCAATGTTTTTAAAAGTAACTTCAGTTTCTTCCATTAAATTAATACGAAAACGCGTCCATACATTTAACGGAAGAATCTTTTTGTTTCATAATTTGTTAATAAAAAGTTATTTTTAGGTATTATCTTCATATCTATACGTACTCCATCTTATAAGCTAAAAACGTATGGAAAAAAGTTCGAAAATTATATAAGCAATTTATCAGGACAAATATCTCAAATGGATTTTTGAGCTATTGAAAAAGTAAAGAGTTCCGCTCATCAGATGAGGAGTTGTGGGATTTAATGTGTGATGATTTATCTACATCGTCAGAGTCTGTAAAGATGAGTAGTGAGTCACAGCAAAGAATCTTGCAAAAATATCTATGCTAATGTGAAAGAAGAAAAGCGTCAGACACGTGTTCGCAGATTCTTGCGCTATGCGGCGATGTTCGTTTTGATGTTGTCATTGGTAGGTGGCAGTTATTGGTGGATAAACTCATTGGCTCCTTCGGCTCCGGTTTATACTTATGTAAGTGTTAAGGCGGGTAGTAAGCGTACGATAACCTTGCCTGATGGTACGCGAGTAACCCTCAACGGAAATAGCCAATTATGTTATAATGTAGTACCTCAAAAACATCGTGAAGTGGTGTTGACAAAAGGTGAAGCTTTTTGATGTAACGAAAGATGCCTCTTGCCCATTTCGTGTAAAAGGTAAACGATATGCAAATTGAAGTCTTGGGTGCCGAGTTCAATGTACGCTATCATGAAGATGCCATTGAGACAGCCTTGTTCTCTGGTGCCGTTCGACTTACATCGAGAGGCGCTGAAGAAGATTATCGTCTTTATCCAGGAAAGAAATCAATCTATAAAGCTTGCTTCGCATCAGTTTAAAATCTGTGACAATGATGCGACAACCGATGCACGTTGGAAAAGAAAGGCTATCTGGCATTTAATAGTAAGCCGTTGGCTGAGGTGTTACATGAAATTGAGGATTGGTATGGCGTGCGCATTCAGCTTCGTAATAAGAAGTTAGCTAACGACCTCCCTCACGGGTACCTTCTATAATGAATCATTGGAAAGTGTACTTGGTTCGTTGAAGATGCAGTATAAATTTAATTATCATACAGATAATGGAACAATAATCATAGAATAAATCTTTATATCTAAACCCTTATAACTAAAAACATAGTATATGGCAAACAATCTAAAAACAAGAGGAGATTCCTTCTGCGTTGCTTGTTGGTTATGGTATTATCACTTATACCGACAATGTTGTTGGCGCAGCGTGGTAATGTGACCTAAATCTCAAAACGAAAAAGTCAGTCGGTTTTATTCGGCAAGTTGAACAACAAACAATTACACTTTTGTATCGTAACAATGTACTTAACTCTAAGACGAAAGTAACATTGGTATGCAAGAACTGGCTATTTGAAAAGCCCTTACACATGTGTTTTCTCCTCATGGAATTCAATATTCTTTCAACAATAATACTATTGTATTAAGCCTTGCCCTGTGGCGAAGAAGGTTGAAGTTCTGAACAAAAAGGCAGTAGCTGTTAATGAGCGGGAACAATATACACGAGAAGCATAAAATCTCAGGTATTGCTTGAGGCAAATGGTGATCAATCATCGGTGCAGTGTCTTTGTAAAGGAACAACGATAGAACAGCTACGAATACCGATGGAGAGTTTACGATGAAGCTCCAGCAAATAGCGTACTTTCTATTTCATACATTGGTTTTTGCTACTCGTGAGGTGGCTGCGAAGAGTGGTGTAATCTGAGATTACCTTAAAGGAAGATGAAGCACAAGCCCTTAATGAAGTTGTTGTCGTGAGGTTATGGTACACAGAAGAAGCCAACCGTAACAGGTGCTATTGCATCAGTGTCAACAAAGACTTGGTACAAACCCACAGGCAAATATTAGATATGTTGGTCGGTGAGATGCCAGGACTTATTGCTATGCAGAAGTGGTGCGCCAGGTGAAGACAACTCAGCCCTGAGTTGGTGATGGTGATTTCTCAGACAACACAGCCCCTTTAGTAATGATTGATGGTATAGAGCGTCCAGTACAATGGACTCCGACCTAATGAAAGTGGGTCGGTAAGTATTCTGCGGGATGCTTCTGCTGCTGCTATCTATGGTGTACGTGGTGCAGAATGGTGTTATCTGGCAACAACTCGAAGGTCAGAAAAGGTAAGCCACGCTTGAGTTATTCTGGTGATTTTCGCAGTTCAATCACCTACAGCACCATTATTTAAATAGTGCGAATACTGTGCAGATGTATAGTGAAGCTTTGAAAAATGATGCTTACACAAAGGTACATCTTATGTTCCACAACTTTACCGAAGCAGATATTCAGCTCTATCGATGGAACAGACCTATTATGCATCCAAGTACTGGTGTAGGTAAGTTCTTGCGTACAGGCTTCTCCAGACGCTTTCAATGTGTCAGGTGAGTACAGATCGTATGAAGTACTATCTCTGCTGGTTTCTTCAATCAAGGAGGTATCTGTACAAATATACGAGTGAATCGTAATCACGATGTGAGTGCTTCTGACACACGTTATCTCGTTCAAATCTCGATTTTAATATCACAGGGACTTTCAAAGGCAGCTGCACACTATCAACTCAAATCAATAATATCCATACTCCTGGTATTGGTAATGGTGAACTTTGGAAAAGAGATTTCTTGGGCAGCACCATTGGAGTACTCAGGTGTATGGTAGATCGGAAAGTTGGTACGTCTTGAGAATACAATTGATGATGAAGTCATGGCGCATTGAACAATGGTTATAAACAATACTACTAACACCAGTAACTCAACTTTGCGTTTTGACTATGATTTGTCGTTTATTGTTGAAAGGTCTTTCAGTTCATGAGCCTTTATGACAGCTATTACTGATAAACGTCTCTCGGTGAAAACGTGCGAGACTTTCGTTCTAAGGTGAACAAGTGATCCACGAATATCATCTTGCACCACAAAACGAAAGACGCGGTGGGAGTTCAATTACGGAAAGAACGAGAAAGGTTATTTCGAGGCTGGAATCCGCACTTTGATCACATTTGGAAAGCATCATGCCACCTCTGCTCTATAATCAGGTAAATATTACTCACCAAGCCTTACTATCATGTGCCCTAATACTATCAAGGTATTGTGGGTCGTGTGACCTATGGTTATGCTGATCGCTACTTGGCAGAGTTTAATATGGGTTATAATGGTACAGAGAACTGCTGCAGGTCGTCGATTTGCGTTTCTTCCTGCTATCTGCAGGTTGGGTGATCAGTGAACCTTTCTTCCCAAAGAATGATTGAAGCATGTTATATGAAAGGTGAGAGCAACTTATGGTGAAGTGGTAATGATAAGATTGGTGGTGACCGCTGCTTATACTCTGCCTTCTGTTTGTAGCTCAACAAGTGGAAACCTTTCTGGTGCTATAACTGGTTCATCAGCTAACCCTGTTTGTTCGCGATGATGAGGAAAAACGTTTGGGTAACCCTTGTTGACATGGGAGAGCTCGTGAGTTGAATCTTGGTGTTGATGTGAACTTCCTCAAGAATCATTTGACGTTTCGTTTGATTACTTTAGGGAGCTGTGTAATAGACATCCTCTCAAATCGAAATAGTGCAATGTTGATTGTCTTCTTTCAACTTACAACATGGGTGAGATCGACTCTGGTTTTTGAGTTTGACGTAAACTATCTCGTAATAAAATACGACTTCAACTACTGGGGGCGTTTTCAACTATTCTTTTTGCGCGCAATAAGATTCTCTTCAAGATGAAGTTCTGAAAATGTGCTGTATCAGATGCGTACAGGTCGTCGTGTAGGTCAGTTCTTTGGTCTTCTCTCTAATGGCTATAATTCTTGGGAGAAAATCAATGCTCGACCGCCCATGTAAGTAGTTGGGCGTAATCGTTTACCTGGTCGATCTCCGCTATGTTGGCGTAAATAAGGATGGAAAGATTGATTATGTGATATGGGTACCAATCGGTTATTCACCTACTCCAGAGATAATCTATGGATTCTCTGCAGGGATTTAACTGGCATGCTTTGACTGTTCAGCACTCTTCCAGGTGCCTCACACGTTTCTATTAAGTATTTGGTGTTGCATTGTGGTAATTTCAGTCAATGCCTAATAGTGCTAAGACTTTGATTTTGGAACGTTGGACACAAGACCGTTATGACCGTGGTGAGCATGAGTTTCCCTCGTTTGTCCAATGAGTCCATCACGTGATACTGATAACAACTATCCAGGATTCAGACTTCTGGATTCTTAATGCTAACTTTGCGTCTGAAAAACTTAGAGTTAGGTTGTACCTTTAATAAAGAAGCAGCTCAAGGCATTGGGATTGGAAGTCTGAGGTGTTCATTGAGTGGAACAAACGTTTGCCAGACAGATGTTATTGACTTGGATCAGAGGGCTCCATCGAGAGGAGGGCAACTGAGATTCACACCTACCATTGCAGAAAATCTATAACATGGGTATAAATATTCAATTCTAAAAACCTCGTCATGAAGAGAAATTTTTATATAGCATGTGGTTGTGCTTCTATAGCATCCTGTTCTGACTACTTAGAATCCACCCTCTGTCTATTGGGAATGAAGTTTTCTCTCAACTCGAGCGAGATGCAGGGTTTATAACAACGCTCTATGCGAAGAATGCCCTATGGCTTTTTGTATGAGTAGTTCTAATACGAGATCGTCGTTTGTTTGTCTTCTTCGACCTTAGCTTTCAGCTTGCGATGAGGGAAGATGTTGCAGCACTGTATGGGCGATGACGTGCATGGAATCGAGCAACCATACAAATAGTACTTTTACATGGGACGAGTTGTCGCTTTTATTTTGAAAGTACCAACATGTTGCAAATCTTATCTTACAAGCGTATTGTAAATGCCTTTTGATGAAGGTGATCCTGAATTTAATAAAGCGTGCTACTGGCGAGCTTATTTTATGAAACCCATGCTGTTATGGGAAGTATCTATCGATATGGTGGTATGCCAATCATGTAAAGATGAGTGATCAACAGACTTCTCAGAACGTCCTCGTAACTCGTTCTCTGATTGTGTGATTCTATTCTTGCTGACTGCGATAGAGCAGCACAATTTCTCCCTGATTACATACTGAGTGAGTCAAAGTTAGGTCGTGCTACACAGTAGCCTATAGCTTTGAAGAAGCAAGGAGTTCACTTTATGCAGCAAGTCTGTTCAATACGAACAGATCTTATGCGCATTCCCTGGTCGCGAAGACCTCGTGGTTATCGAAACTATGATGAGAGGCGTTGGAAGAAGGCAGCTGATGCAGCTAAGACAGCTATTGATGCAGCAGTTTCAGGACATTGTAAAGATTCATATACTGGTAGCAGAAGACTATGATGATGGACTATTCCTAATGAGAAATCGTTTAGGGTAATATGAAATGCAAAACTTCGAGACAAATCGTCCTGGTTTTGCAAACTTGCCTACTTGGGCTATGAACAAGGCATGGGGAGATGCAGGTTTATATGTAACATTCAATTTTTGTTCAGCGTTATGAGAAGCGCGCAGATGGTCTCTGCTGATTGGAATATGAATGGTGGTGATGACCTTATTGATATTTATAACGTCTTGACCCACGTTTCCAGCAGACTACTTATCATAGCAGTAGCTGGAATGATAAATCCATTTATCAACTTCCTCGACGGAGGTTCTGAAAAGTCTGCTATGGACCGTACAGCTCATTTGCTTCATAGTGGGTTCCACGTGGTTTACATGTAAATGGCAGTAATTCTACCGATGTACGGTAGTATGTTTTCCGTTTGGCGGAGCTTTATGTGAATTATGCTGAGGGCGCATAGCGAATATGAAAGTACACCTTCATCAAGCTTACGATGCTGTTGACGCTTGTTCGTGCACGTGCAGGTATGCCAAACTTCCCTGCGGGTATGTCGCAGGGCTTTCGAACAAGCTTCGTAATGATACGTGCAGTAGGTTGGCATTTGAAGATCATCGTGTTCTGGGATATCAGAAGATGAAGCTTATCGCTGGTGACGAAGGGTGATGAAGGTAAGTTCTATGGCTTGAGAGTTAATTCAACAGACGGTAATAAGACACATATCCATTATCCAAACGTATGTGTTTTGAACACCGTTTTTGATGATAATGCTGCTACTTGTATGCTATTGATTGAAAGAAGTCAATAAGGCTGTCTCATTGAACCCTGGATGGTAATAACGTATAAAATCTTAATGTAAAAATAATTGAACAATGCCCGGTAAGTTCGTATCACGAGGTGCTCTTACTATCAGTCTTTCTGGATCATACTGAGAAATCACTGATACAACAGTCGTAAATGTAGCTTGTAGTGTACAAGTCTTCCAGAAACACAGGTCGGCTGCTGTTTCCACCACCGTAAAGGACAGGCACCTCATGGAGATTACGTCACGCAACGGTGGTGTTAACTCGTTCGCGAGGGAATACTTCCTGGACTATCGGTCTACGCAAATCCGGGTGAGCCTGGTTATGCAGCTTCTATCTGGAGAATTATCGTCGCGTGGTGTGAGTTCGTTCAAAGCAGCAAGCAGCAGATGCTTGTCTTTTGTTGATAGTTTTGAAGCTCCATTAGATAACTATGCTCTGCCGAAGAAATAGAGTCGGTATCTTTATTGAAAGATGCTGCAGCCTTGGCTATCTACGGTTCAAGAAGGTGCAAATGGTGTTTTGTTGATTACTACAAAGAAGGGTGTCATTCTTCTCCTAAGATAGGTTTCAGTATGCCGGGCCGGGTGTCCGATGCCAGCAATCCTTGATACACCGATGGATGCGCCCACAGTATGGACGCCACCATAATCAAGCACGCGAGGCCGATGGAAGCGGCTGATATGTACACGAATGAGCACTTGCTGCTTATCGGTCGAGGAAGTAAATCAATACCTGTCCATCAGGCCCTCAGAATTGGAAGAATCAGTTGTGCAAAGAAAGTATACACCACTGACGATGGGCGGGTGTCTTTCACGGCTGGTGGTGGCGGTGATCCTGAACTACTATGTATTAGCTGGATTAATGCATAATGATGGTGACACATCGTGGAACAGATTCAACAACGAGAGAATGCCAATGTAAAGCTGCACGTTATAACTAGAGCAGAATTTGGATGTTGATATCACATATGTTCACGTTCCTTTGACTTCAGGTGTTCGAGACTTTGCAGAAGACAACTTTTGATGCTGGTCGTTGCAGATGATTGTTTGAGTCTGTTTGGACGACTCACCTAATAACTCCTGTTTGCGATCCGAATGCGAGATTGGTGGAACGTCATTGTCCACTCTGATCCTGTTGCAAATCTTTTGCGAACGAAGGCTTGTATAAGGAGAACTCTCAGTTTCGTTGCAGGTTATCTTTGGTTTTTGCAGTGTATGACTTTGGTGCGCTCGTTTCGCGCGGTTTGAGTGCAGGTAATGTTTGGTTATCACGCTGTATGTGAATCATCTCCAGAGACACGTGACTACGCACGTTATTCTCTGGCTCAAACAGGTGTTGATGCACGACAACCCTGTTTACAATTAGCCTCAGTATGGCACAGATGCAGCTTTGACGGCTACAGAGGCTTCAGAACCAAGTCAGTCACGTATGGGTTTACAAGGTCAGATTGATTATCAGCGTCAGTTTGGGATCATGGTATTCATGCTGTTGTTGATGCACGATGACCGTTATCGGGTGTATGATGTTGCGTGACAGCCCGAATGTTATGTATATGTGAACTGCAGGCCGTCTGTCCTGCGATTATCAGAAACGTTATATTGCTGAAGTTGTGTAGCTTCTTATGTGAGTACAGATTAACTGTGCACGTGAGTGGCGTCGTTTTGGAGTATTCCCAGCGACTATCAGCAGCATGGGTCAGTTTAGTAGCGCAGCTCGTTTACTGAGAGTCTTTTGTCATAGCGTTTGATTTCTTGAGTTGCGTACTTCTTGTGGTCTTACTGATATAATCAGACTTCTGCTCCCTATATTTGTGATGAGGTCATGCGGTGGTGATGATGGTGAGTTATCTGTTCAGCTGGGTAGCGCACCGGTCTTCTGTGGTTTCACAGAAAAGACTTTGGCGGAAGAGAGAGAGGCGACCCATTTTGTAACATGGGAGAAAAGAAGCGTATGTTCAATGTTGGTAGTGAGTGCTACACTTTGGAAAAATCTTTCTGTCAGCTTTTGATGTGTCTTCCATGAGGTGCAGTCGATATCCTTCGCCCGTATCCTTATGCGCGGGTATTGGGTATTGTTGGAGCTTCTGGTAATTGGTATCTACCTTTGATGAATGTGGGTAAAGTGACAAACCACGGTTTCGAGCTCAAAGCAACGTTATCGGGGTGAGGTTCGTGATCACTTTTCTTGCGCTACTGAGGCTGGAACATGGTATGCTATGAGTCGTGTTGACGAGGCAGGGAGAAGATGTTAAGCCAGAAAGTTACCTTTATAAGAAGGGTGATTCTGTGTGAAACCCTGTTGTTTTAGAGGCTGTGGCTACTATGCAGCAAATGATTTCGATAGCAATGGAAAGCTTAATGCTAATCTTCCGCAACCTCGTTTTGACGAGTTGCCACCTGGAGGAATATATCAAGTATAAAGACTATAACAATAGGCCAGGTAGTTGGTGAGAATGAGTACTCATCCTATTGGTAATACTGCATCCCTGCATGGAATTATATGTTGTGGGCTTTAAAGCTATAAAGTTTTTGATTTCAGTGTAATATTTCCAGGTGTTGCTCAGCGTGATATATCTCTCCGTGGAGCGATAATATCTACTTTCAAAACAACGGTACAGCATCTAATTTAGCACTTGACGGTTGGACTCAACACACACAGATGCTTCCCTACCCACGTTTGTCGCGATGAATTTCAGCAATAACTATCTGCGCAACCTTCTGGCGTCACGTAATGGAAGTTTTCTTGCGTCTACGTGATGTTCAGGTAGGATGTGAACTTGCAAATTCCGTTACACGTGCATTGCGATTAAGTAGTGTTTATTTTCTACGTGAATGCCTAACCTGTTCACACTGGATCATCTTGCTGGAAAGGTGGGTGATGCTGAGCAAGATAACCTCCTTAAGCTATCCACTTATGCGTGCACTGTTGAGTGTGGGTTTTGAAAGCTTGCATTCTAATTTATGTAATGTATATTAGAAACTTTATTCTATGAGCGCAAAGTCAAATATTATCATCCAGTGTCTATCAGCACTGCACTGGTTCCTAAAGTTCGTATAGTCTTTTTGGACCGTGAGGAAGATTCGTTTATAGATAAGACTGCAACGTTTGATTCTTACAATAGAACAAAGCAATATCTTACCTGTACTCACTGCCTTCAGAGGGATTGAACCGTTTGTCAGATGGAGCTCTGTTAGGTGCTTTCAACAGATGATGCCGAGGTTTTGCTATAGAAACAGCAAATGTTCAACGGTTTAATAATGGCTCTTTGGGTGCTTTGGAGCAATCCTGATGACCATTGGAATCTGATTTACTATCGCTGGAATCTCTAAAGTGTTGTCTCTGCAGACGACGCGATCGCATCGTCGCATCTTGATGTGTACGATTGGACCCTCATGAGCCCAGGTTGAGTACGCTAATAACTTGAAGGATATCCGTATGTGGCGAGCGGAGGCTCGTTTCCTTTCCGATGCCTACTGCGATTTGAATTGTTGAAGCGTTGTGGTCAACTCAATTGTTACCTCTACACGCTCAGTCTCAATGAAATTATGAAAATACTCCACGTCGAAACATGAAGGAGGTTGTGAGACTTTCGTTCGTTAAGAGTGCGACCGGCTACCGGGCTGCCAGACTGACACCATGGCGTAATAATAATGATGCTTTTGTACGTGCAGCTAGAAAGGGCGCAGCTTTGGCTTTGAAAGAGTCGTGTGTTACTTTGTGCTGCCCAGTCTCTTTACGTTAATTTTGGTGATTAAACGAATCTAATAAATATGCCGTCTGGTGCTTCTCTTTGGAGCTGCAGCCTGATGCGGCTGGGCTGTTATCGACCTCAATCAGCGCGCGGGTTGGCTACCTCTTATGGCGATTTGTTTAAGAATGACTTCAAAATAAAGGGAATATATCTTCGTACGTAAGATATGGTGCAAACTCAAGTTTGAAAGAAAAGGTAACTTCCCAGTGTAGCTTTGGTGGAAAGGGAAGAACTAATCACTACGAAGCACAGTTTGACCGTATGCAGTGCTGATGGAACAGACCTTTTGATTGGAACGATCACTGCAAAGCAGCGCAGCAGCGCATAAATAGAGGACGCACGATTGCGCACCAACAATCGCCCATTGAATGCAGCTTCTTTCAAGGGAAAGAATGTAACTACTTTCCTAGGTGCAGGTGGTACTGAGTCTAATCCAAATGCAACCAAGACAGGATATTACTTGCGTAGAGTACCTCAATGAGGATGTTGATATTCAGACTGGAGGAAGTAGCGGTGGTCATGTTGTTGTCCCACTGTTCCGCTTGGCTGAAATCTGTTGAGTACTACTGCTGAGGCACTCAATGATATGACCTTCTAATCCTAATATTGCTATTTATTTGAATAAGGTTCGCGTAATCATTGCTATCACTTCAGATGTCGTAAGTGGACTTTCACAAGACAGAGATGCGTAAGGTTATACAACGCCAGGCGTCGTGTGGAGTTTATACCGGAGCATCGTTCTTGGGATGTACGCCGTTGGAAAAGTGCTTCTTCTACACTTGGTTCTCCACTTATGGGGTACAGATTGTCCAGAGAAGGCTGCAGGTGGATTGCCTATGCACCTACAGAAGTAGAACAGACGAAGTTTTCCAGCCATGTGTCATGTGTCCAATTCAGAGTCTGAGCTACTCAAGCTGAAGAGCTGGAGTACAAATAAGTTGGTAATATAATTACTGCTGTCCGATAAAGCCTGCTTTGGACACGATTGGTGTTGGGCATGAGCACCACACGTGCTGAGCACGCTCACGATATAAGATGGTAAGATGGGGTCATTGCCCATTAAAAATAGAGTAAGACACTGATAACTAACCTACAAAGGACACTTGGTTTGTCGGACAGCTACTATAACAAAATTAGAGCATCTGTGATAAAGTTAGGGATTATCTTTACTGTGTTCGTGCGTCTTAGGCGTTGCAGCTTTGCATTTGAGAAAATAATATAGCCTACGATGAGGGTTGTGAATGTGCAGGGGAATCTATCTTCAGGTTCCTTTCATCAGGAGTTCTCTATCCCCAGGTGAGACAGGACATGACTGATTGCTGGCTCTCATGCTGATACATTAAGTCTTGAGGCTTGGTTGAAGAAAGATGATCGCTCTCAGATTTCCTTTGCGTGACTGATGGAAAACCTATTGCTTATGGGAAAGGAAGTGGGTCCGCTTTCTAACGCTCAGGCGGCGGCTTATAGTTTGCGGCGAGGTGGTGAAGGGCTTTCTGACAACCTTCCGAGAGACCATATCAGAGTTGTTGTTAATCTGGCAACGAAGGAATTGACCATCATTCCTATTCGGTTTACAATGAAGGGTGATAATGCGCTTACAGCAGATGGAAGTACGACTATTCCGCCGATAATGCTTACTTGACGAAACACGCTGCACGTTGTGACTTGGAGCAATGCAGGCGACAGCTCAGCGGCTCTTGCCGAAGTAAAGATATGTCTTCAATATGAATGATGGTACAACTTTGTATCTGCGTGATAGCGAGACGCAGGTTGACACTTTGTTATTGGCTGTCTCGCTGGTACTGCTTTGCAGCTGAAGACAGTGCCAATCTCAGCTCAATGAGTGAGTTATCAGCCATTGACGAAATAAGTCAAATGATAAGTTGAAGTTCCTGAAAGGGCGGTGCAGTGTTCAGGTGCAGCCTGGTGTTTTGACTGGTAAGTTTACTGCACGCATGGGTGGTGAGGGTGTTGTTGAAGTTACTGGACTTTCCAACGGGCATCTCATACGTGGTTCCAACTTCGGTGTGGAACACGAATGGGTTGTGGAGATAACCTGTCGGTGCTGGTATTGCAATCGGTGAGTTTCTGGCGTTTATGCTGTCTGCAGGCAGGACAAAACAGTGGAGATGAGGCTATGTCAAAGATGGTTCACAGGCTTTCTCTTCATTATGGCAACAATGCAGGGAGTTACTGTGGATGGTGATCTGGTAAAAGCAACTGTCAAATGACCTCTGGACTGTGTGTGTATGTTAATTTAGACCGTAAAGTTGATTTCTTTTGAAAACACCGAAGGTGTATCGCTTTCGAGTACTGCACATTGGGAGATAAAAGGACAGGCTTTAGAACTAATGGTAGCAACTTGCTCTGTTGAGACAAGCACAGACCGGATAACCTTCTTTGGTGTTCTGAACAGAATGCATCAATTGGTCAACTATGATGTTCTACAATTCATGTGGAAAGGTGAATATCTAATTAACAGCAACAGAGTGAAGCAAGTGTATTGCCTGTGAAGGGGTACCAAAGGTAAGCCTTGATATTGCTAATAATACAGCTGACTTTGGTGGTACAACTCTGAGAATCTCTCTTATACCAGAAGGTGTTAAACACCTCTATATATGGCTGGTGTTGATGACTTTGGTAATTGGGATTGGAGTTCTCCAGAGGTAGCATCATTTGAAAATAGTTATGCAGGTGACTCTCGTTGGTTCTCCTTATCTTCGTGGAGGACTGCAGGTTCTCAACAGAAAAGGCATTCGGTAAAACTTTGCACAATTGAAGACGCTGACCAGACTATACTGTTGCTAACAATCATTACGATCGTTCCAAGTGATATTATATTGTCTTTGTAACCTTAGTTCTCGTATTATACTTATTCAGCGCCAAGTTATCAGCGGTGTGGCGGTGTTCGGTAAATTTGCAGCGGGCTGCTGATGGTGAACATGAGTGCAACGATTACGAATGGGTAGAATGTGTTATCCAGATATTCCTGCGTTCAAGAAGGCAGAAAAGTTTAGCTCTTTGAAACGTGAGGTATATGTTAATCCGAAAACAGTTTTCTCTGCTCTATTAAGAATGGTGAGGAGAACCTAATAAGAGTTATGTTTGAAGCTTGGAACAAGGTTATTGACGTGACTTCGCGTAGAAAACTGCATCGTAAGGTTCTTAATGTAACGAACTTGCCCTCTCTGTATCAAAATGATTAAGCAACTCTATCCTGTAACATTACTTCCTGTTGTTGGGACGGTCGCTTCATCAAAAGTAAAAAGAAACTTTTCAAATAAAATAAACAAACTTATGAGATTCTTTTTCAATGATTTTGCGTCCCTATTATGGGTGTAATCAACATAAGAGCGCGGTCGGAGTATCTGAGTTCCTACTTTGCAGGGTGGGAAGAATTTGCCTGGTGACAGGTTTAATGGTGCTACTGTAAACAAAAGATATAGGGACTATGTGGTGACCCCTAGCGAAACTGCAATGATGCCTATGTGTAACCTGGACAGGGTATGGCTGAACTTATCGTGAGCAAATAGTTTACGGTAAAGGATGGTATTCTAACTATTCGACTACACGTGACCCAGTGTGGGAATCGGTAAACCAGTTCCAGATCATATGGATTATGGAACGTCCTCGTTATCCGCAAGCTAATCACAATGGTACAAACTAGGATGAGTGGTCAGGCTTCTTGTAGTGGGATGGCAGTGTACCCTTTATTCTCATCGAAATAAAGCAAAAGGTACCTTATGAAATTGGGTTGGATGGCATTATGGCTTCGTCATCGCTTAGGTGCAAGT